>Ga0164298_10000007_pt1 | contig 131471 bp, 73 predicted proteins | sample Whisoiple_216_MG_FD_109713 | JGI IMG/M metagenome (GOLD analysis project Ga0164298, IMG submission 109713) | Unamended control soil microbial communities from upstate New York, USA - Whitman soil sample_216_MG | ecosystem: Environmental > Terrestrial > Soil > Agricultural land ...
GACGGACGACGGCGGGACGGACGACGGCGGGACGGGCGGTGGCTACTGAGCGAGAACGGAAGGCGCCGCCGGAGTTCGTGCGGCGCAACAACACCAGGACCCGTTGGTTCCACGCCGGCACATACCTGACCGTGCTGTTGTTGTCGTTCACCGGCTGGTGGCTCACGCTCGGCGCTGAGGGTGACCCCAGTGTCGTGTCCCGACTGACGCACGTGTCGGACACCGAGCTGCACACGTGGACCGGTTGGGGCCTCGCCGGCCTGGCGGTGTTGGGCGTGGTGCTGGGCCGGCGGGCGGTACGGACCCTGCTGGTCGACTCGGCGCGGTTCCGCCGAACGGATCTGCGCTGGTTCCTCCGTTGGCCGGGCGCGGTGTTCACCGGGCGCTTCCCACGCCACGAAGGCCACTTCGACCCGGGCCAGCGGGTCATGAACCTGGTGATGATCCTGTTGCTGGTGGCGCTCGTCGTCAGCGGTGTCGGGCTCGTCCTGGTGTCCGGCGGCCCGGAGTTCGTCTGGTTCAACCGGATTCACCGGTGGTCCACGTATCTGCTCACGCCCGTGCTCATCGGCCACATCGTCATCGCCGCCGGCCTGCTCCCCGGCTACCGCGGCGTCTGGCGTGCCATGCACCTCGGCGGCCGGCTGCGCACGCGGGTCGCGGAGCGGTTGTGGCCGGCCTGGCTTGAACGGGAACGGGCGAAGTCCGTGCCTCCCAGGTCCGGTCGGCCACGGGTACGAGCGCATCGCAGGCCGCCCAGGTGACCGGCGCCGCAAGGGATCGCGCCTCCCCGAGCTACCCAGGGGAGGCGTCCCCCTGGCGGCATGGGCTGATGCACCGTCGTTCGACCGTGCGTCCGGTTCGGCCTGTCGCGCGAACGCTCGCCGCACTCGTGCTGATCGGTGAAACCACCGATCAGCACCGCGCGACAACGCGAGAGTCCGTGGATGCGCTGTGTACGCGCCGTGTCAGGAGGTTCGTTCGGCGCCGACGAGGACGTAACACATGAGCGCGGGCTTGTCGCTGCGGTTGTGCCAGGCGTGGCGGGTTCCCTGTTGGACGACACAGGCCCCGGGAGTGAGCTTGATTTCCTTGCCGTTGTCGAGCTCCAGGTGCAGCTCGCCTTCGAGGCAGATGCCGTAGTCGACCGAGTCGGTGGTGTGCATACCCGGACTGTCCGGCTCGAACACCTCCATCAGACCGGGAAGCTTCTCGTCGGCCTCGGCGGCGAGCTGGTCGGGGTCACCGAGTTGCTCCGGCGCCGAGGACTCCGGGGCCCAGCGGAGGAACAGGATCCTGGTGCCGCCGGCGCCGGGGAAGAAGGGGACCAACCTGGGCTGCCGTGGTTCCGTGCCGACGGTGGCGGTGCCGTCCTCGGTGCCCCACAGCAGGTAGAACTCGGAGCCGGGGATGGCTCCGACGATGACGGGCTGGCCCGGTTCGTCGGTGACGAACACCGAGGTGCCGTCGGCCTCGCGGCCGGTGACGATGAGACGCGGCTGGATCGCCATTGATCGTGGCTCCTTCGTGTCGGTTACTGGTCGGTCCGGGGACCGGTGTCCTCGCGGTGGCGGGCGCGCAGGGTCTGTTTGGAGAACTTCCCGGTGGCGGTCTTGGGGATCTCGGGGAGGAACTCGACCTTCTCCGGGATCCACCACTGCGCGACCCGGTCGCGGAGGTGTTCGCGGATGTCGTCCGCGGTGAGCTGGGTTTCCGGTCGCGGCACGACATAGGCGAGTGGTCGTTCACCCCACCGCGGATCGTCGACCCCGATGACGGCCGCCTCGACCACGTGCGGGTGCGACATGATCGCGTTCTCCAGGTCGACCGAGGAGATCCACTCGCCGCCGGACTTCACGAGGTCCTTCGAGCGGTCCACGATGCGCACGTAGCCGAGCTGGTCGATGGTGGCGACGTCCCCGGTGCGCAGCCAGCCGTCCGGGGTGAACGCCTCCGGCGCCGGCTGGGCACCGAAGTACCCCGAGGCGATGGTCGCCCCCGCCGCCTGTAGCTCGCCCGGTGTGGTGCCGTCCCACGGCACCTCCGCGCCGCCGTCGTCGACGATCCGCAGTTCGGTGAGCGGAACCGGCGGGCCGGGCGTGCCGACCAGTTCGCGCTGCTGTTCCGGCGTCAGATGATCGTGCGCGGTGGACACCCGCGAGACGGTCACCACCGGGCTGGTTTCGGTCATTCCCCAGGCGTTGGTCATCGGCAGGCCGAGAAGCCGTTGGTACGCCTCGGACAGCGCCTCGTCGACCGCGCCGCCGCCGCACACGACCATCCGCAGGGCCGACAGGTCGTGCTGGTCCAGCTCGGGCAGCAGGCCACGCCAGATCGTGGCCACCGCACCGCCGAAGGTCACGCGGTGCCGCGCCATCTGGGCGGCGAGGGCCGGTGGCCGCATCATCGGTCCGGGCAGCACGAGGTCCGCGCCGCACACCATCGCCGCGTACGGCAGCCCCCACGCGTTCACGTGGAACATCGGCACGATCGGCATCACCACGTCACGCTCGCCGAGTGCGAACGTGTCGGTCATCGTCAGCAGCAACGCGTGCAGCACGATCGAGCGGTGGCTGTAGAGCACGCCCTTCGGGTTGCCGGTGGTGCCCGAGGTGTAACACAGCGCGGCGGCGCGGTTCTCGTCCTCGACGGCGAAGCCGCCGGGTCGCGGCGCCTCCTCGGCGAGCAGCCGCTCGTAGTCCAGCACCCGCGGGTCGTCCGGTACCGGCGTCGGGTCGCCGTCGTCCATCACGACGATGTGGCGGACCGTGGGGAAGTCGTCCACCAGCGGCCAGATCGTGGCCAGGATGGACCGGTCGACGAACAGGACGTCGTCGGCCGCGTCGTTGACGATGTAGCGGAGCTGCTCGCCGAACAGGCGGTGGTTGATCGTGTGCAGGACACGGCCCGAGCACGGCACCGCCAGGTAGAGCTCGACGTGTCGGCGGCTGTTCCAGGCGAACGTGCCCACCCGCGCGTCCCCGGGCACGCCGAGGCGGTCGAGTACCTGGGCCAGTGCGCGAGCGCGCCCGCACACCTCTCCCCAGCTCGCGGTGGTCTCGCCGGCGATGTCGGCGCTGACGACCCGCTTGTGCGCGAACACCTGCTCCACCCTGCTGACGAGCATCGGCAGCGACAGCGGGCGATCCTGCATCAGACCCAGCATCCGGTGACACCTTCGTCCCCTGGCAGACAAAGCTTACTAAGCGCATAGTCATCAAGGCGTGAGCGGTTGTCAACCGGAGGAGGCCGGCGGCGAGGAACTCGGCCGGTGACGGTCAGGCCGTGGCGGCTCGGGGGCTGTCGGTCATGCGGATGGCGAGGTCGGCGTAGAACTCGCCGAGCCAGCTCGGGGAGTCCGCGCCGTCGATCCGGTACCAGCGCACGAGATCGACGCCGAGCGAAAGGATCGCGCGCGCCACCCGGTTGACGTCCTGGTCGGTGAAACGCCGGGGGTCCACCCGCCGGTGCACGGCGTCCCGGAACACGGCGTTGATCTGGCCCCGCAGGTCCAGCACCTGCGCGTAGTGCTCCGGTTCCAGCTGGCTGAGCTCGTACTGGCAGATCCGGCCCACCGTGTGGTGGGTCGCGTGCCATGCGACGAAACGTGCGACCAGCCAACGCAGTCGTGCGTCGGCGTTTCCCGTGGGGGGCGCGGATTCGAGCTCCTCCAGCACGCGGGCGTGGCCGCTTCGCGCGATCTCGAACAGCACCTCCTCCTTCGAGCTGAAGTGCACGTACAGCGCGCCAGGGGTGAGGCCGATCGCGGTCGTGATGTCCCGGGTGGTCGTGCCGTGGAAACCCTTGTCGGCGAAGCAGTCCACGGCCGAGCTGAGCAGCGCCTTGGCCACGTCCGCAAGGTCGTCGTCCCACAGGCGGTCGGAACCGTTCCTGGGCGGTGTGATCGCGGGGACGCCGCCACGACGCGGCCCCCTCTTTGTGGCCATCCCCAGCCCTTCGCCTCGATCCTGCGTGCGGACTCTACCTGTCGAGCCAGGCGTGGGTGCCCGGGCCTTGACGCCCTCGAACACCTCAGTAACTATGCGCTTAGTACACCATACTCAACGATGAGGAGTACCCCATGCGGAAAGGCGTCGTCGTCACCGCGCGGCCCGGAGTCGAAGAGCTCGCCGTGCGGGCCGAGGAGCTCGGGTTCAACAGTTTCTGGGTCTACGACACCCCCATGGTGAACGGTGATCCCTTCGTCGGGCTCGCCCTGTGTGCCAAGGCCACCAGCCGTATCAAGCTCGGCATCGGGGTGACCTCCCCGTTCCTGCGCGCCGCGCCGGCCGCCGCGGCGGGGGTCGCGAGCCTCAACGCACTGGCGCCCGGCCGGATCATCTGTGGTGTCGGCACAGGGAACACCGCGCGGCGCACGCTGGGCATGAAACCGGCGAAGATGGCCGAGCTGGACCGCTTCACCCGCCAGCTCCAGGAACTGCTCGCGGGCGGCACCACCGAGTACCGGGAAGGCGAGCGGGCACGGGACGTCCGGTTCCTGCACATCGGCCCCTACGTGAACATCGAGGACCCGGTGGAGTTCGTGGTGGCCGCCTTCGGTCTGAAGGCGGCCGAGATCGCCGGGCGCCGAGGCGCGGGCACCATCTCCTTCGGCCTGCTCGACCCCGACGCCTGGTCGGCCTTCACCGCCACCCGCGAGGCCGCCGCCGAGAAGGCGGGTCACGAGCGTCGGTCCGAGTCCTACGTCATGACCTCCCTGCACGTGCTCGACGACGGCGAGGCCCGCGACAGCGACCTGTCCCGGGACTCGATGGGACACGTCGCGATGGCGCTGCTCACCTTCGCGGCCGACAACCCGTCCTTCGCCGAGAGCCTGACCGAGGACGAACGCGACGCGGTCCAGCGCCTCCTGGACCGGCGGGGCACCACCGCCACGGCGGACGACCGGCACTTCAGCCTGTACACCAACTACCTCGGCCGGATCTTCGCCGAGGACCGGGACCTCGTCGTGCCGTCCCTCGTCGACAAGCTCGGACTCGTCGGGACCAGGGACGAGCTCACCCAGCGCATCGCGACGCTCGAGAAGTCCGGCATCGACGAGATCGTCATCCAGCCCGTCGTCGACCCGGAGCGGGAACTGGCCGAATGGGCGGGCCTGTGAGCCGCGGACGCGGCCCCCGCCCGGCCGGACGGGTCCGGCGGGCGGATGACTAAGCGCACAATCAGTCGAGGACGGCCGCGGTGCCGGCGCGGGTGACCATCGCCAGCGCGAGGTCGGCGTAGAACTCGCCGAGCTGCTGGGGTGAGTCCGTGCCCTCGAGCCGGTACCAGCGGACCAGGTCGATGGACAGCGACAGGATCGCGCGGGTGACCCGCTCGACGTCGACCGGCGCGAACGACCCGTCGGCGACGCCGTGGGCGACGGCGTCCCGGAAGAGACCGTTGGTCCGGTGGCGCAGCTCGAGCACCTCGTCGTAGTGCTCCCGCGTGAGACCGCCCAGCTCGTACTGGCAGACCCGCGCCGCCACGTGGTGATGCGCATGCCACTCGGTGTGCCGCGACACGATCGCGCGCAGCCGGTCCGCCGAGGTCGCCGAGGCCAGGACCTCGGGATCGCGGGTGTGGGTCAGCGCCCGCTCGTGACCGGTGCGGATGATCTCGAACAGGACGAGCTCCTTGGCCGGGAAGTGCACGTAGAGCGCGCCGGGGGTGAGGTTCACGCCTTCGCAGATGTCACGGGTGGTCGTGGCGTGGAAGCCGTTCGAGGCGAAACACCGCACGGCCGAGGACAGCAGGCCGCGCGGCACCTCCCCGAGCGCCTCGTTCCACAGGTCGGCGGAATGGTCCTGTAACCAGGGGTTCTCCGCCAGGTCCCGCATGGTGAAGCGGGCTTGCCGTCTGGCCATTCGCGTGATCGTCCTCTTCGTCAGGTCGACGTTGAGCCTTGACACCGGCACCCTACCGAATAACTATGCGCTTAGTCAGTAGCCGGCTCAAAGGAGAGCGCATGTTCCGTATCGGCCCGCTTCGTCGCGCACTACTCACCGGAGCCCTCGGGCTGACGTTGTTGCTCACCACCGCCTGTGGCGGGAACGCGGGTAGCTCCTCGTCACCGGGCGGTGGCTCCTCGTCATTACAAGGCAAGACGATCGCCCTCGTCGGCTACGGCAGCACCAACCCGTGGGGCGCGTACTTCAACAAGGTGTTCACCGACCAGCTGGCGTCGACCGGGGTCAAGATCACCGACATGACGACCATGGACCCGGGCACGCAGGTCCAGAAGTTCAACCAGGCCGTCGCCCAGCGGCCGGACCTCCTCGTCGTGGCCGTCCTGGACACCCAGGCGATGGCCGTGCCGATCAAGAAGGCGAGGACCGCCGGGATCCCGGTGCTCGCCGTCGACGGCAAGACCGACCCGTCGGTGGCGGGGGACGTCATGGGGGTGCTGTCGGACAACACGAAGCTCGGCGAGTTCGCCGCCCAGAACATCATCGAGGGCCTGAAGGCCCAGGGCCGCGAATCCGGCAAGATCATCGTCCTCACCGGCACGAAGTCGATGCTCGTCACCCAGGACCGCATGACGGGCTTCGACCGGGTGATGGCGACCGCACCGCAGTACCAGGTCATCGAGGAACGGGACGCCAACTGGGACCCGAAGCTGTCCGGCGACATCGCCCAGCAGCTCCTGGCCAAGTACGGCCGGGACGGCGTCCAGGCGGCGTACGGCATGGCGGACTACATGGCCCTGCCGATCGTCCAGGCCGCCAAGCAGGCAGGGTTCCCGGTCGGCGGCAAGAACGGCCTGGTGGTCACCAGCAGCAACTGCTTCAAGGCGGGGATCGACGCCGTCAAGGCGGGCGAGCTGTACGGCACGGCCACCGAGGACCCCGGCACGATCGCGGAACAGTCCGCCGACTACGCGACGCGGTTCCTGAAGGGCGAGAACCCGCCGAGGACCGAGACGGTCAAGGAGGAGCGCGTGACGGCCGCGAACGTGGACCAGTTCGCCGAGCAGTGCAGCCACGCGTGAGCGCACCCGAGCCCGGTCAGTCCCGCGACGCCTTCCTCCGCGTCGAGGGACTGGCCAGGAGTTTCAACGGGGTGCCCGCGGTGCGGGACGTCTCCTTCACGGTCGGGGCCGGCGAGATCCACGCCCTGTGCGGTCACAACGGAGCCGGCAAGAGCACCGTGGTGAAGATGCTGTCCGGGCAGCTGGCGCCGGACGGCGGGCGCATCGTCATCGACGGCGCGGTGGTGGAGCCGCACAGCAGGCGGGCCGCGCAGCGGATGGGTGTCGCGCTCGTCGACCAGGAGCTCTCAGTCGTGCCGGCGTTGACCGTCCTGGAGAACATGCTCCTCGGGGACGTCGCCGCGCCGTTCGTCAACCGCAGGCGGGCGGCCGTGGCGCGGTGCCGGCGGGTCCTCGACGACATGGGCCTGGCCCACATCGACCCGGACCAGCCGCTCGCGGCGCTCGGCATCGGCGAGCGCCAGCTCGTGGAGATCGCGAAGGCGCTGAGCCAGGACGCGCGCCTGGTGATCCTCGACGAGCCGACGGCGACCCTCAGCGATGCCGAGACCGAGCACGTGTTCGCCGCGATCCGGCGGGTCGCCGGCCTGGGCTGCTCGGTCATCTTCGTGTCCCACCGGTTGTCCGAGGTGCTGGAGCTGTGTGACTCCGTGACCGTCCTGCGCGACGGCCGCACCGTCGCCACGAGCCCGGCCAGGGACCTGACGGTCGACGAGCTGATCGTGCGGATGCTCGGCGCGGCGCCCCGTCGGCTGTCGGTCACGCGCGAGCCCGACCGGGAACACGACCGTGCACTGCGGATCGAGCATCTGCACGTGCCGGGGCGGCTGGTGGACTTCACGCTCACCGCGCCCGCCGGCCGGGTCCACGCGCTGGCCGGGCAGCTCGGCAGCGGGGCCTCCGACGTCCTGCGCGCGCGCGCCGGGTTGCAGTCGAAGGCGACCGGTGCCGTCGAGCTGAACGACCGGCCCGTTCCGCTTCGCGACCCGGTGCGCGCCACGCGTGCCGGCCTCGCCTTCGTGTCCAACGACCGCAAGTCCGAGGGACTCTTCCTCGGCATGTCGGTCGAACGGAACCTCCTCGCCACCCGCCTGCCCGGCCTCGCGCGGGCCGGGGTCGTGCGGCCACGCCGGGAGCGCCGCGCCGCGCTGTCACTGGCCCAGGAGTCGGGACTGCCGGGGCAGCGGCTCGACGCCGAGGTGCTGGCGCTGAGCGGGGGAAACCAGCAGAAGGTCCTCGTCGGCCGGTGTCTCGGCCGGGCGGACGTCCACGTCCTCCTGCTGGACGAGCCCACCCGCGGGGTGGACGTCGGTGGCCGCGCGGAGATCCACCGGCTGCTCCGCGAGGCGGCCGAACGCGGGCTCGTCGTGATCTTCGCGTCCACGGAGCTCGACGAGCTGCTCGAGCTGGGCGACGTGATCGTCACCATGCGGGACGGCCAGGTGGTCGGCCGGTACGAGGGCGACGTCGACGGGGCGCTCCTGATGCGTGACATGACCCGTGAGGCGGACGGAACATGAGCACTCGCAACGATTCCTCGCGCGATGCGGCGACTGCGGCGACCGCGTCGCCGCCGCCGGGCGACGCCGAACCGCGACCGTCCCCGCCGCGAGCCCGCCGGCGGCCGACCGTGGCCGGCGTGGGGCTCGCCGTCCTGCTGCTGGCGCTCGTCGTACTGGCCGTGACGACCCCCCGGTTCGCGACCGTCGACAACGTGCGCGCGATCCTCGCCTCGACCGCGTTCGTGGGCATCACGGCCATCGGCGCGACGCTCGTGATGATCGCCGGGTCCGTGGTGTCACTGGCCACCGCCCAGACCGCGACCGTGGTGGCGATGCTGTTCCTCGCCACGCAGGACCTCGGCCTGTGGGTCGCGGCGCTGATCGCCGTCGCGGCCGGTGTCGCGGTCACCGCGTTGCAGGGTGCGGTCGTGGGTTACTGGAACGCGAACCCGATCGTGCTCACCATCGCCACCGGGTTCGCGATCGGTGGGGGCGCCACCTGGTTCAGCGGCGGGACCCCGGTCTACCCGAGCGGGAACGCGTTCGACGTCCTCAACGCCACCCCGCTCGGCCTGCCGCTGTCGGTGTACGTGCTGCTGGTGACCGCCGTGGTGGCCCAGTGGGTGCTGACCCGCACGACCGCCGGCCGGCAGCTGTACCTGGTGGGGGAGAACCGGCCGGCGGCGACCGCGGCCGGGTTGCCCGTTGGCCGGGTGACGGTGCTGGCGTGGGCGTTCTTCGGCGCGTGTGCCGCGATCACGGGGGTCTTCCTGGCGTCGTTCAACACCTCCGCGACCGTCACCCTGGGCGGCACCCTCACGCTCGACGCCATCGCCGCGGTTCTCGTGGGCGGTACCGCGATCGCCGGTGGGCACGGCTCGGCGATGCGGACGCTGGGCGGCGCCCTGCTCATCTCCGCCATCTCCGACGTGCTGCTGCTGCGTGGGTTCTCGACCGGGGTGCAGATCCTCACGAAGGGAGTTCTCGTGCTGGTCGTCGTCATCACCGTGCACGTCCGCACCACGAGGAGCTCACGATGATCCGGCGGCGACTGTCTCGACCGGACCGTCTCATGCCGACTGTCTCGCTCGTGCTCGTCCTGGTGGCCTTCCTGTGCAGTCCCGCGCTCAGCGGCCGACCACTGGCGGTGTTCGACGTCTACAACGCGTTGCAGGGCTTCGCGCAGCTCGGCCTGCTGGCCCTCGCGATCGGGATCACGATGATCGCGGGCGAGTTCGACCTGTCGGTCGTGGGCACCTACGCGTTGGGCGGCATGCTCGCCGTGGAGTTCGGCCAGACCTCCCCGGTCCTGGGCGTCCTGGTCGCCATGGCGGGCGGCGCCGCGGTCGGGATCGCGCAGGGCGGCCTGATCGCCTGGCTGCGCATCCCCTCCATGCCGGTCACGCTGGCGACCTACATCGCGCTCCTGGGGCTGACGTACGCGCTGTCGGGCGGGTTGAGCAAGACCTACCCCAACAGCGACGCGACGCTGTGGGTCGACCAGACGGTCGCCGGCGTCTTCTCGCCGAGGAGCCTGCTGACGCTCGCGGCCTTCGTCATGGCCGCGCTCCTGCTCGGCTTCACGAAGCTGGGGCGTGAGCTGCGCGCGATCGGCGGCGACCGCCGGGCCGCCCGGGTGGCGGGCGTCGGCGTCGAGCGACGGCTCGTCGGGATCTTCACCACGTCGGGCACGCTGGCCGCGCTGGGTGGGGCCCTGCTCAGTTACAGCTTCGCGTCGGCCAACCCGGATCCCGGCCTCCAGCCGCTGATCCTCGCCGCGGTCGCCGCGCTGCTCGGCGGCGTCTCGCTGGCCGGCGGTCGCGGCACGCCGACCGGTCTGCTGGCTGGGACCCTGTCGGTGGCACTGCTCGCGCAGATCGTCGCCGTCACCGCCATTCCCGACTACTCGACCCAGCTCCTCTACGCCGCACTGCTGGCCGTGATCGTGGCCATCGAGAGTCCCGGTTTGCACCAGACGCTGTCGCGCGGGTTCAGGAACCGTCGGGCCGCCCCGCGAACGCCCGCCGCCACCACCGGAGAAGAATGACGGCGACGACGTCCACAGTGGCCGAGGCGTAGCGGCGCTGTTCGTCCGCGCCGCACTTCCGGGCGGGCTCGCGCACGGCCGAGTCCCTTCCGATGGTCCCGTGCCGCGTGGAGATCTCCTTCGTGGAACCGGCCGGCGATCAGTGCCGCGTGCCGGCAACCCGTGCGCACATCGGGCGCGTAAGTAGTCCGGGGGATCCACGAACGGAAGGACGCTTACGTGCGTACACGCGTGTCAGCCTGCGTGCTGACCCTGCTGGCCGGGTTGGTCGTCGCGGCCTCGCCACCGGTGGTGGCCGCGGCGCCGGCCACGGCCGAGCCGTCCGGCGGGCGGGTCACGTTGATCACCGGGGACGTCGTCACCGCCGACCTCGCCATCACGCCCGCGGCGCGGGAACACCCCGTGCCGTACACGACGATGACCCGCGACGGCGACGAGTACGTGATCCCGGGCGATGCCGAGCCGCTGGTGGCCGGCGGCCGGCTCGACCGTGAGCTGTTCAACGTCACCGGTCTGCTGCGGCAGGGCTACGACGACGCACACACCGACGCCACGCCGTTGCTCGTCGAGAAGACGGCCGGCCTGCGGGCCGAGCGGAAGCTCGACCAGCTCGGCCTCGCGTCGGTGCGGGCGCCGAAGAAGACCCAGTCCTGGCGGCAGCTGACCGGGACCGGCGGAAAGATCTGGCTCAACGCCAAGCTTTCCGCGTCCCTGGACGTCAGCGTGCCGCAGATCGGCGCCCCGGCCGCGTGGCAGGCCGGGCTCACCGGGGAGGGCGTGACGGTCGCCGTGCTGGACTCCGGGGTGGACGCCGGCCATCCGGACCTGGCCGGAAAGGTGGCGGTGGCAAGGAACTTCTCCGACACCCCGGACACCGACGACCAGGACGGCCACGGCACGCACGTGGCGTCGACCATCGCCAGCGTCGACGGCACGTACCGCGGTGTCGCGCCGGGTGCGCGGCTCGCGATCGGCAAGGTGCTCGACGACACCGGCTCCGGCCAGCTCGACGACATCATCGCGGGCATGCGCTGGGCGGCGGCCGACCAGCACGCCAGGATCGTCAACATGAGCCTCGGCGGCGGCGTCGACAGCGATGGCACCGACCCGGTCTCCCAGGCGGTGAACGAGCTCTCCGCCACCTACGGCACCCTGTTCGTCGTCGCGGCCGGCAACTCGGGTACCAGGTCCGGGATGGGCGGCCCCGCCGCCGCGGACGCGGCGCTCACGGTCGCCAGCACGACCAAGACCGGTGCGGTGTCGGACTTCTCCACCCGTGGTCCGCGGGCGGTGGACGCCGCCATGAAGCCGGAGATCGCGGCACCCGGCAGTGACATCGTCGCCGCACAGGCCCACGGGACACATGTGAGCATGTCCGGCACGTCGATGGCGTCCCCGCACGTCGCCGGCGCCGCGGCCATCCTCGCCGAGCAGCATCGGGACTGGACCGGCGCCCAGCTCAAGGCCGCGCTGGTGTCCACGGCGGCCGATGTCGACGCCGGTGCGTACGAGGTCGGCGCCGGCCGGGTCGACATCGCGCATGCCATCTCGTCGCCCGTGCTGGTGTCGCCCTCGGCCGTGAGCGCCAACCTGACGTGGCCGGACACCGACCCACACGCGGACGTGGTGACCTACCGGAACACCGGCACCGACGCGATCACGCTGTCCCTCGCTCTGGACCTCCCTGGCGCGCCCGCCGGCCTGGCCACGTTGTCGACGAACGAGCTGACCATCGCCGCGGGGCAGAGCGCGCCGGTGACGATCACGACGACCCCGAGGTCCGCGCGGCCCGGGCGGTACGGCGGCGTGCTCACCGCGACCGCGGCGGACGGCCGCGCCACCCGGACGCCGGTGTCCGTGCAGGACGAGGGCGAGAGCTACGACCTGGACATCTCGGTGCTCGACCAAACCGGCGCCCCGACCACGGACTACGAGATCTCCCTGGTGAACCAGGAGACCACCGAGAGGCTGTGGCCCCGGCCCGGTGCCCCGCTCCGGCTGCCCCGGGGCAGGTACTCGTTCTGGGTGTCCTTCGCCAACGCGTCCGGTGAGGTGGTGCTGCTGGCCCAGCCGGTGGTGGAGCTGACCCGGGACACCGCGGTGCGCCTGGACGCGCGGCAGGCGCGACGGGTGTCGGTGGCCGTGGACCAGCCGGCGGTCCGGGCGGGCCTGTGGGACACCAGTGTCTCCGTGCAGAACCCCGGCAGTACCGACAGGTCGGGCACGGTCTTCCCACAGGATCCGAGGTTCAGCACCATGTACGTCTACTCGCCGCCCGGCGTGACCTCCCCGGCGTTCCACTACCGTGACTCCTACCGGCTGGAAGACCCGGCGATGGAGATGTTCACCGAGACCACCCCACGCGTCGAGATCCCGGTGACCTGGTGGGCCACCCAGCCGTCGTACGGCACCCGCCGGGAGCAGGTCGTGGACGGCGGACGCGGCACGCCGGAGGATCTGTCCGGTGTGGACACCGCGGGGAAGATGGTCCTCCTCCGGGTGAGCAAGGACGACGAGGTCGAGGACATCGACCAGCGAATCGCGGCGGTGGCGGCATCCGGGGCGGCCTCGGTGGCGGTCACCCTGTCCTCGTCGGGCAAGGCGCGCGGGCGCAGCGGCTTTCCCGTGTTGTACGTCCATCCCAGGTACACCGACCGGCTCCTGGCGCTGGCGAAGGACGGCGGCGAGGTCACCTGGACGTCGCGGGAAGGCGGGACGGAACGCTACGAGCTCACCTACCCCAGCGACGGCGCCATCCCGGCGGATGTCGCCCGCACCGTGCGCACCGCGGACCTCGCGTCCGTGCGGACCCGCTACTACGGGCAGCCGGAGCACACGACGATGCAGGTCACCGCGTCCTACGTCACCCCGCTCGAACCCGTCGGGCTGACGTGGAGCTCCCCTGTCACCCCGGGCCGGGAACGCGTCGAGCACTTCACGCCGGGCACCTGGACCCTGCGCGTCCACAACGGTCTCGACGGGCGGGAGACGCAGGTCACCGTGGCGGCGGGCAGTACGACACAGCTGTCGTGGGACCGCGCGGTGCTCAGCCCGGGCTTCACCGGCGGGACGAGTGACCCGCTGTTCGGTGACCACCCGTGGGCCTTCCGCCGCAACGACATGGTGGACGTGACCGTGCCGTTCTTCACCGACGCGGACGGCCATGCCTCGGCGCCCGAACTGGAGGAGACGAGCTCCGGGTTCACCACGATCTACCAGGACGGCAAGCTGCTCGGTACCCAGCAGGTGGCCGGCAGGGGAACGTTCTGGGTCGGCCAGAACACGCACGACTACCGACTCGTGACCGAGGTGGCCAGGGAGCAGCCCTGGTGGCCGCTGTCCACGAAGGTCAGTGCGGAGTGGACGTTCGAGTCCGGTTACCGGCAGGGTCCGTTCAACGTCCCGCTGCCGTTGCTGTCGGTCCGTGCCGAACCGCCGGTGGACATCACCAACCGGGTGCCGTCCGGCCAGGTGGTCGTCCCGCTCACGGTCAGCAGGCAGGACGGCCAGGCGACGATCAGCACCGTGATGCTGGAGTTCTCCACGGACGACGGCGCGACCTGGCGCCAGGCGACGGTTTCCCGCGCCGGCGACCGGTGGCGGGCACTGCTCGACAACCCGGCGGACGGCTTCGTCTCGTTGCGCACCAGGGCGGCCGACACGGACGGGAACACCGTCGCGATGACCGTGGTCCGTGCCTACGAGGTCGGCTGATGCCGGGTAGGGCCCCGCGCACGTAGCGCGGCTCGTGACCCGCACCCGGCGTGCTCCCCGGCACGTCAGGCGATCGCACCGTGGGTGCGGGTCACGGGCCCGGTGGCGTGCGCGACGCGCGGTGCCGGCGCCCGGCTAACCTGTCGTCGACGACGGACCTCCAGGGGAGACGGTGTTCATGCGTGCGATCGGTCTGACCGAGTTCGGTGGACCCGAGGTGTTGCGGGTGCTGGAGTTGCCCGTGCCGGAGCCGGGTGCCGGCGAGGTGCGTGTTCGCGTCCACGCCGCGGCGGTCAACCCCACCGACACCGTGTTGCGTGCCGGGCTCGTGCGCGCCGCGTTCGGCGGCCGTCCGGGTCCCTACGTGCCGGGCATGGACGCGGCGGGCGTCGTCGACGCGATCGGTCCGGACACCGACACCTCGCTCCGTCCTGGGGACCCGGTGGTCGCGATCGTGCGTGCCTACGGCCCGCGCGGGGGTGCCTACGCCGAGCACGTGGTGGTACCGGCGGAATCGGTGGTGCCGATGCCGTCCGGTGTGGACTTCCCCGCCGCCTCCACACTGCTGATGAACGCCCTCACCGCCCGGATCGCCCTGGACCTGCTGGCCGTGCCCGCCGGCGGCACCGTCGCGGTGACCGGCGCGGCCGGTGCCTTCGGCGGGTACGCCGTGCAGCTGGCCAGGACCGACAAGCTGCGCGTGCTCGCCGACGCCTCGGCCGCCGACACGCGGCTGGTGACCTCGTTGGGCGCGGACGAGGTCGTGCCACGCGGCGACGACGTCGCCAACCGGTTCCGCGCGCTCGCGTCGGACGGAGTGGACGCCGTGCTCGACGGGGCGATGCTGCACGAGCTGGTGCTCCCGGCGATCCGGGACGGCGGTGGGCTGGCCGTCATCCGCGGTTGGCGGGGTCCGGTCGACCGCGGCATCCACCTGCACCCGGTCTCGGTCAGCGACGGGGCCACCGACCACGCTCGCCTGCTTCGCCTGCGGGACCAGGCAAGTACGGGCGAACTGACACTGCGCGTGGCCGACGTGCTACCGGCCGACCAGGCCGCCGAGGCGCACCGGCGGCTGGCCGAGGGCGGCGTGCGTGGCCGTCTCGTGCTGGATTTCACGGCCTTCTGAGCCTGTTGTCGAGTGCGCCACGGCCGCGGAAGGTAGGGTGCCGGCCGGCGGCTTGGGGGTTCGTGGCCTTCCGGAGCCGTCCCGCGAGGTTCGCGGGTGTCCGCGGCGGGTAGTCCGGGACGGTGGAGTTCGGCCGGTCGGGTGTGTTCGGCCGTTGTGCTGGTGCGGTCGCGTCCCGGCGGTTAGTGTCCCGCCTGCCGGTGTTGTGGCTGGAGTGGAGAAGACCCGTCGTGTCCCCAGGTTCCTCAGGTGACGATGTGGACCTCGGGCTGCGACGAACCCGTCGGTTGACCGAGTTCTTCGCCTGGTTCACGGCCGTCGCCGCGGTCGGCGCGGTGCTCGGTTCGCCAGGGCCGGTGGCGGGACGCGCCGTCGAGGCCACGGTACTGCTGGTGACACTGGGCTGGTGGGCGTCCCGGCGGGCGGTCGGCTCGTGGTGGCTCGTGGCGATCGAGGCGTTGGCGGTCACGCTGGGGTGTTTCGTGCTGCCGACACCGGAGCCGATGCTGGGGTTCCTGTTCGGCGCCACCACCCGGCGTGCGGCGGCGGGCCGGCTCGGGCCGTACGCGTCGCGTGCCGCGCCCGCGTTCACCGGCTACCTGGTCGGCGCGCTGTGGGCGCTGCTTGTGGACAACGGCGGCGAGGTCGACCCGCAGCGGCTCGGGCCGAGCCTGACTCCCCTGTTAGGACTGGTGATCGGGACACTGGCGCTCGGCGACACCGTGTCCGCCGTAGGCACCGCGAGGGCCGCGTTGCGGACCACCGAGGCGGCGGGCGCGCGGCTGGACGCGATCCTGCGGAACAGCCCGGTCGCGCTGGTCGTCCTGGATCCCGCCGACTCGGTCGAGCGGTGCAACGACAAGGCCCGCGCCCTGTTCGAGTGGACCGGCGTGCACCACGAGATGCCGTGTCCACACCACCCCGACGCCGCGCGGTGTCCGCACGGGTGTCTGGACCGGATCCGGGAACAACGGACCGGCGAGTGGGTCTACCGCCCGGCCGACGGCCAGACCCGTACGGTCACCGTGGAGGCCGGGGAGATGCCCGCGACCGCGTCGGTGACCGCGGAGCGCGGACTCCTGCTGGCGTTCGTGGACATCAGTGAGCGCAAGGCGCTGGAAGACAAGCTGCGTGACCGGGCCGAACGGGACGACCTCACCGGGGTGGGCAGCCGGGCGCACCTCACCGGCCTGCTCGGGGCCGCGCTGGCCCGGGCGAAGGCCGGGTTGCTGCTCATCGACCTGGACGACTTCAAGGACGTCAACGACACCCACGGCCACCCGACCGGCGACGACTGCCTCATCGCCGTGGCCAAGCAGATCGAGCGCGCGGTCGCCGACGCGGGCGTGGTGGGCAGGCTGGGCGGCGACGAGTTCGCCGTGCTCGTCGAGACCGCGGACGAGGCGACCCTGATCGGCCTGGGCGAACGGGTTCTGGCGACGCTGGGGGAGACCGTCCCGGTGGCGGGCCGCCAGACCGTGGTCAGGGCCAGCATCGGCGCGGCACTCGCCGGCGGCGACGACCGCTCGACCGCCGCGATCCTCCTGCGCGACGCCGACACGGCCATGTACGTGGCGAAACGGGCGGGCGGCAACCGCGTCGAGCTGTTCCACCAGGGCCTGCGGACCGCGTTGCTGGCACGGCAGCAGGCCGAGGCCGACCTGCGCCAGGCGCTGGCCGAGGAGCAGTTCGTGCTGTTCTACCAACCGATCGTCGACCTGCACACCGGCCGGGTCGTCAGCGCGGAGGCCCTGATTCGCTGGCACCATCCAGAGAAGGGCCTGCTGCCGCCGGGTCCGGTGGTGGAGGTCGCGGAGGAGACGGGTCTCATCGTGCCGCTCGGCGACTGGGCCCTCGTGCGTGCGTGCCATCAGGCCGCGGAGTGGGCGACGGAGGGCTTCACCGTCCGGGTCAGCGTGAACGTCTCCGCGCGGCAGCTGCACACCGTCGACTTCGTCGACTCGGTCGCGGCCGCCCTGCACGAGTCCGGCCTCCTTCCCGACCGGCTCACGCTGGAGCTGACCGAGTCGGCGCTGATCCGGCCCGCCGCACTGACGTTGCTGCGGCAGGTCAGGGAGCTGGGCGTCCATGTCGCGCTGGACGACTTCGGCACCGGGTACTCGTCACTGAGCTACCTCCAGCGCCACCCGTTCGACCTGATCAAGATCGACCGGTCGTTCATCGGTCAGCTGGGCACCGCGCCGACCGCGGAGGGCATCGTCGAGTGCGTTCTGCAGCTGGCCGCCGTGCTGGACACGCCCGTGGTGGCCGAGGGCGTCGAAACCCAGTCACAGGCCGACTTCCTCGCCGGCGCGGGCTGCCCGCTGGCGCAGGGCTACCACTTCAGCAGGCCGGTACCGGCGGTCGAGCTCCGGACTCTCCTGCACACCACGAACAAGTAGCCGCCGGTGCTGGTCCGTCCCGGTCAGGACGGTCAGGACGGTCAGGACGGTCCGGTTCGCAGCAGGGTGTGGATCTCCTCCCCGGTGAGCAGCTCGCCGTAGTGCGGGCCGAGACCGGCGACGACGCCGAGCCGGGCGAGGGTCTCCGCCTGGTCCGCGGTGGTCACGCCCTCGGCGTAGACGTCCATGCCCAGGTTGTGGTTGGCCCACTTGAGCATGCCGACGGCGGCGGAGCGCACCACCGGGTCCGCGCCTTCGGCGAGCGCGCCGACCACCGTGCTGTCGACCTTGATGCCCGCCAGCCGCACGCCGGAACCGGCCAGCGCGTCGAACCGGCCGCCGCCGCGTTGCTCCCGGACCACGGTGACCCCGCCGGCGACGAGGTTCTCCAGCTCCTCCCGCTGGTCCTCGTCCATCGCCATCAGCACGTCGTCCCCGACCAGCAGCTGGAGGCGAACGGGCGGTAGTCCCGCCCGGTCGAGCACCCGCCGGACCGACGCCGCCAGCTCGGGTTCCTTGGACTGCCGGTGGCTCAGCCGCACGGCCACGACGGGCGCCCGCTCGCCGAACTCGGCCAGCCAGCGCCCACCCGCCGCGCACGCGTCGTCGAGGACGAGATAGCCGAGGCGAAGGGTGCTGCCGGTGGTCTCGGCCAGTTCGCGGAACTGCGCCGGGGTCAGCGGGCCGCGCTCCGGGTGGTTCCACCGCAACACCGCCTCGACCGCCACCACCTCGGGAGCGGCCAGGGAGAACACCGGCGTGTAGCAGACCTCGATCTCACCTTCCCCCATCGCGCCGGCCACGGTGGCGGCGACGGTGAACCGGTCCCGCTCACGGGCATCCCGCGCTGGGTCGTACAGGGTCCAGCGGGCGCGACCGTCCTCGCGGCTCCACCGGGCGGCCACCTCCGCGGTGCGCGCCAGCTCGGTCGGCGAGGCACCGACGACCCGGCACACGCTGATGCCGGTGCTGACCGTCAACCCGATCCCGGCGTCGTCGAGGTACACGGGCTCGGCCAGCAACGCGTCGACCTCCTCGACCAGGCGGACCAACGCGAGCGTGTTCTCCGGGGTCTCGACCAGCACGGTGAACTCGTCACCACCGGTGCGAGCGACCCGGCCGAGCCCCTCGCACGCGTCGCTGAGCCGGTGACCCACCGACCGCAGCACCCGGTCGCCCACATCGTGCCCGAGCGCGTCGTTGACCACGTGGAAGCCATCGACGTCGAAGTGCACCAACCCGACCGTGCCCGCACCCCCGCCGGCGCACGCCCGTTCGAGCCAGGCGGTGAACTGCTGGCGGTTGGGCAGTCCGGTCACCACGTCGCCGAGGCTCTGCCGGATCAGCGCGTCGGTCAGCGAGCGGGTGTCGGCGACGTTCACCGTGACGAGCGCCCGTTGCGTCGGACCGAGTGGCGTCACCTCGAGCAGCACGGCCGTCGACTCGCCGTCGTCGCCGGCCAACCGTGCCTCGGTGCGGACGACGCGCCCACCGCAGAGACCCTCGACAGCCGGTCCGTCCGCGACGAACAATGCCGCGACGCCGCTGCCGCGCAGCTCTCCGGCGGTGCGGCCGGCCAGCGCGCACAGGCTGGGATTCACCCGCAGGACCGTGCCCTCGTCGTCGACCAGGGCGAAACCAATGGCGGAGTTGTCGAAGACCGTCGCGAGCGCGTGCGCGGTCGTTGTTTCCCGGTCGAGGTATCCCTCGGTCAGCGCGGCGAGCAGCTGCGCGATTCTGGTCCGCGCGGTGTTTTCGGGAATTGACGGCGGCCGCAGGCCGGCCGCGAGGAACTCCACCGACCGGCGCAGCGCGTCGACGGAAAAACCCAGCTCCGCGAGCTGACGGCCAATGTCGAAGGGGTCGTCGGCGCTGAACGTCGCCGCCTCGGCGCACGCACACAATCGTTCCACCATTGGCACAATTCGCTCCGCCGGCAGATCGGCGCCGGACACCAGATCGGCGACCGCGGCGCGCCACCCGTCGGCGATGGTGGATCTGTCCGCCGGTTTATCCGGGTCGATCTTCCCGGCCGATACCCCGGATAAGTCCCATTTCCCCATGCAACTCTCTTTCCCGAGCGGACCAGCGAGCGGTCGATGATCCTACGGCAGTTCATTCGCGCCATCAATGACATCCCCCGGTCGTGTCTTTCTCGGGAAGAATCCGGTGCGGGGTCGGGCGGAAAGACCACGCCCCGACGGGGACAAAAGTGCTGGCCGCGTCCGCCATGAACTCGTCGGTCACGCTGACGCGCCCCGAATTCCGGGGTCGTCAATTTCCGGCGCCATGCCTGGTCGCGTGATCCTCTACCGCTGTGTGGCCGGCTACCCGATACCGGGCATCACTCGTCCACCGGGTGGGAGGTGGCGTTGGGCAGCAGAAGTCCCGGTGGCGGTGTCTGCCACTCGTCGAACACGGGTGGCGCGGTGTAGTCCTCGATGCTGACCTCGGAGAGGTCGACCTCGCCGCCGGTGAACTTGGCGCCGCGGAAGGTGACCTCACCGCAGTTGAAGGCGGCGCCGTCGAACCGGACGCGGCCGCCGCTGAACTCGGCGTTGTCGAAGTTCACCGTGGCGCCGACGAACTCGGCGCCGCCGAACCAGACCTCGCCGCCGCTGACCCGCATTCCGTCGAACGCGATCCTTCCGGCGGGGAACCGCGCCAGGCTGAAGAGGAGCCGGCCGCCGGTCACCTGGACGTCGGCGAAGTCCGCCGCCCGCAGCACCGCCCGGACCAGGTTGAACTCGTGTCCCTGCCAGCTGACCGGCGCGCCGGGGCGAAGACGGTCGCTGATCACGGCCGTGAGCGAGAGGCGCACCTCGGACTCCTCGTCGTGCTGCCACTGTGAGTCCACCGCGGGTTCATAGGGGAGACGCAGGTAGGCGCACAGCACGTCGATGCAGACCTGACGTTGCTCGACCCACTCGTCGGCGAGGCTGGCCATGGCGTAGATCCCGGCGAGCCTGACGGCCGGCATCTCGTGGCCGATCTGGGAGCACGCGCTGGCGAAGCGCTCGTTCAGGACCTTGACGTGTTCGCGTGCCTCGGCAACCTCGCCGATCCGTTGCTTGCGGTAGGCGACCACCAGCGCCACGACTCCACCGACACCCGCCACCACCGACAACGCGAGCTTGATGATGTTCAGCCTGGTGTCCGGGCTCGGCGCCGCCGGCAGCCCCAACGCCAGCCACAGCGACACCGCGGCCACGGCGAACACGCCGAGCCCGGTCAGGACCACCGCGACGAGGTGTCTCCTGATCGACCACAGTCCGGTGGTCTGGTCACGCCGGGGATTCGTCGAAGCCACCGCGAGATCCTAGTGTCCCGCGCCGGGAATGCGGTGATTAAGTCGGTGGATCCAGGTTTCTGCTTGGCAAGGCGCCGGTGCGTTCTCGTACCGGGTCGTACCTGGGCGAACCGGCAACGCCGCCAGCGGGAAGCTGGGCCGCCGAACTGGTTGCCTGATTTCCGGCGCGGACAGTAGATCCACAGGCCCACTCGCCGTCGCGTCTTTCGACGCTCCGACGGCGATGGTTCCGTTGGCGCGGCGTGCCCTACCGCCGGTAGGCTGGCCGCTGATGCAGGAAACCCGCCAGCCTTCCTTTCCGTCCGCGATACCGGACGGGACGACACCGCAGGGCGGCGGCTGGCTCCCGCACGGTTATCACCTGGAAAGCCACTCCCATCCCGACGGGCAGCTGGTGTACGCGGCGGCCGGCGCCTTCGCCACCACGACCGAGTACGGGACGTGGGTGGCGCCCGCCAACCGGGTCACGTGGACGCCGCCGGGTTTCCGGCACTCGCATCGCTTCCACGGCAGGACCGACGCCCGCATCCTCGCCGTCCCGGCCGACGAGTGCGGCGATCTGGTGGGGTATCCCTGCGTGTTCGCGGTGTCTCCACTGCTGCGGGAGGGAATCCTGGCGCTGACCGGCCGTGGCGCGAAGTCCGCCGGCGCCGAACGGCGGTTGCGTGCGGTGGTGCTCGACGAGCTCGGCGAGATTCCCGAGCAGTCGTTGCACCTGCCCGAGCCACGCGACGACCGCCTGCGCACCGTCAGCGATCTCCTGCATGCCGACCCCGGCGACAACACGACCCTGCCCGAGCTGGGGCGGATCGCCGGGACGAGCGAACGCACGCTCAGCCGCCTGTTCCACGCGGAGCTCGGCATGAGCTTTCACCGCTGGCGCACCATCCTGCGCATCCACCACGCGCTGATCCGGCTCACCGACGGCGTTTCCGTGACCGACACCGCGATCACCTGTGGTTGGTCGAACCCGTCGACGTTCATCGAGGCGTTCACCGCCGTCGTGGGGCAGACCCCCGGGCGCTACCAGGCCGATCTACGCGACCGCGCCGAGTAGCACACAAAGTTGGCGGGTTTCCGTTACCGGACGGCTGACTATCGGTGGACGGCAATCTCTGGCGGGCTCACAGTGGTGATCGACAGTTCACCCGTCGGCCTGGTTGTCGACGACCATCTCTTTCCCGAGGAACAACATGACTCAGGCAGACGAGCACGCCACCGTCGTGATCGTGGGCGGCGGGGTCGCCGGGCTCGCGCTCGGCACCTTCCTCCTGCGCAGCGGCATTGGTTGCGTCATCTTGGAAAAGCACAGCCGGGAGTACGTCGAGAACCGGCAGCGAGCCGGGGCGCTCGACGCCCGCGGCGTGCGCATGCTGCACGAACAGGGCGTTGGGGAGGCGGTGGAGGGCCCCAGCCACAGTTCCTCCGACGCCCCGATGCCGCTGATCATCGACGGGGAAAGGCGCGAGTGGCGGATCGACGACGAGGACGCGGCGGGTGGCTTCGTCACGCAGCAGGTCCTCGTCCGGAACCTCATCCGGATCTTCCTGCGCGACGGCGGTGACCTCCGCTTCGCGGCGGAGGACGTCGCACTGGAAGGCCTCGACACCGAGCACCCGCTGGTGCGCTACCGGGACGCTGCGGGCGCGGCCAGGGTCGTCGGCTGTGACCTCGTCGCCGGCAGCGACGGCTACCAGGGCGTCAGCAGGACCTCCGTCCCCGACGGCGTCCTCACCTGCCACACCCACGAGTTCGGGTACGCCTGGCTGGCGGTGCTGACGGACGTGCCGGCCGATCCGCTCGCCGTGATGGCGGTGCACTCCCGGGGTTTCGCCGCACAGATCACCCGCGGGCCGAACGCGAGCCGCGTCTACCTGCAGTGCCCGGTCACCGACGATGCGGGGGACTGGCCGGACGAACGGGTCTGGCGCGAGCTGGAAGCACGGTTCGGCGCACCCGTGCGGCGGGGGCTGATCGCCAGCAAGCAGGTCGTGCCGCTGCGCGGTGTGGTGTTCAGTCCCATGAGCTACGGCAGGCTGCACCTGCTCGGGGACGCGGCGCACCTGATCTCCCCGATGAGCGCGGAGGGGATGAGCCTCGCGCTGCACGACGCCGAGGTGCTCGCCCGCGCGGTCGTCCACCAGGTGGAGAAGGACGACTCGAGTCTGCTGGCGAGCTACTCGCAAACCTGCCTGACCCACACCTGGGAGCGTCAGGCGGCCGCGGTCTGGATGACCGACGCCATGCACGACTCCGGTGACGCCGCCCACCGCGGGGAGTTCCTCAGGCAGGTCGCCAGGGCGAACCTGGAGAACCTCGTCCAGCCACGGACTCCGGAGAACTGAGCCGGCACCGGCCGGACGTCGTCGCCGGGACGGGATTGTCCCGGCGACGACATGCCGGGGTCAGGCCTGGCTGACCGCGGCGGCGATCGCACCGAGGATGATGTAGATCGCGCCGCTGGAGAGGTCCAGCCTGCGGCGGGCCTTGGCGGTGCTGCGCAGCCGGCCGGACAGCACGCTGGCCAGCATGGCGTAGGAGCCGTCGCTGAGGATGCCGAGCACGATGAACCCGATGCCGAAGAACAGCAGCTGCCAGACGGCCGGGCCGCGGGCCGGGTCGACGAACTGTGGCAGGAACGCGACGAAGAACACCAGGGTCTTCGGGTTCAGCACGTTCACCAGGACGCCCTGGGCGAAGATCCGCGCGTTCGACATCGGCGGTGGTTCCGCCACCGTGCCGTCGTCGGCGCGTCGCGCGCGCAGCTTCTGGATCCCCAGCCACACGAGGTAGGCGACGCCGAGCCATTTCACGATCTGGAACACCGTCGGCGACGCCAGCAGCAGCGCGGACATGCCGAGCGAGGTGAGCAACACGTACACGATGGAGCCGACGTGGACGCCGAGCACCGACAGGAGACCGGCCGCCCGTCCCTGCGCCACCGTTCTGGTGACGATGTAGACGACCGCCGGGCCGGGCACGATCAGCAGTGCCATGGTCGCCGCGACGAACAACAGGACTGTGGACAGGGTTGGCATTTCCGTTATCCCGCCTTTCTGGACTGGGCACGCTCCGCGACCGAGGGGAGCCGCCGGTGGTTGAACAGGGTGCCCGCGCCGATGCCGGTGTCGAGCACGCCAGCCATCCGCAGGCACTGCCACAGGCACGCCTGGTTGGACGTGACGACGGGCAGCCCGAGGTCGCGCTCCAGCGGTTCGACCGCCTCCAGCGTGCGGAACCCGCTGCCCGGCAGGAGGATCCCGTCCGCGTGTGCCGGCGTGGACGCGCGCACCTGCCGGTACACCTCCTCCGGGCGCACCTCCCACTGCCCGCCGAGGTCCCAGATCTCGTAGGTCTCGCGGTCGCGCCAGCCGACGCCGAGGTCGAACCGGGTCTGGCCGGCGAAGGTGACGCCCACGTCGGCGAAGTAGCGTTCGGCCGCGGCGTAGCTGGTGGCGGTGAACCACGGCGGGGTGACCAGGTACGGCCTGCGCACGCCGAGCGTGGCCATGGCGTCGAGCATGGCGAGCGGCGCGGTGGTGACCGGCGTGCCGCCGGCCCGGTTGCTCGCCTCCACCGCGAACCGCTCGTCGAACCCGGCGCCGGCGAGGAAGCTGCTCGAACCGAAGCACAGGCAGATGACGTCGAGCCGGAGCTGGCCCAGGTGCGCCAGCCCGCGGGCGATGTCGGGGGAGTCCGCCAGTGCGGCGGCGTGGTCGCCCTGGAAGTCCGACCCTCGCTTGCGCGGGCTGACGAACCGGGCCGCGTACACGGTCACCCCCGGCGGCGCCATCGCCCAGATCTCCGCCTCCGGGACGGGGTCGGCGTGGATGACCAGGATCCCGATCCTGGCCCGCCAACCCCAGCTGTCCGAAGTCATGCCGCGGGCTCCTCGACGTCCCACACCTGCTCGGGGATGGTCGCCTTCGCCGCCGCGATGGTCTCGTCGTCCAGCACGGTGTCGTCGAGCTCGCCGGCGAAGTAGCGCTCGTACGCGGTCAGGTCGAAGTGCCCGTGCCCGGAGAGTCCGAAGAGGATGGTCTGCTGGCGGCCCTCCTCGCGGCACCGCATCGCCTCGTCGATCGCCACGCGGATGGCGTGGGTGGACTCGGGTGCGGGCAGGATGCCCTCGGTCCGCGCGAACAGGACGGCGCCGTCGAAGCAGCGCCGCTGGGTGACGGCGGTGGCCTCCATGTGACCGTCCTCGACCGCCCGGCTGACGAGCTGGCCCATGCCGTGCGCGCGCAGGCCGCCCGCGTGGAAGGTCGGCGGGACGAAGCCGTGGCCGAGGGTGTGCATGCGGAACAGCGGGGTGAGGCCGGCCTTGTCGGCGTAGTCGTAGGCGACCGTGCCGCGGGTGAGCGTCGGGCAGGCGGCCGGTTCGGCCGCGATGAGCCGCACGTCCTGGCCGCCCCGCAGCTTCTGCCCCAGGAACGGGAAGGAGAGTCCGGCCAGGTTGCTGCCGCCGCCGGCGCACCCGATGACGATGTCCGGGTAGTCGTCGGCCAGCTCGAACTGGCGGATCGCCTCGAGACCGATGATCGTCTGGTGGCCGAGCACGTGGTTCGCGGCGCTGCCGAGCACGTAGCCGAGCGAGTCGTCCGTCGAAGCGGCCTCCAGCGCCTCCGAGGTCGCGATCCCCAGGCTGCCGGGGCATTCGGGGTCCTCGGCCAGCACGGCCCGGCCGGCCGCCGTCTCGACGCTCGGACTCGGCACGCACACGGTGCCGAACGTCTCCATCAGCGACCGCCGGTACGGCTTCTGCGTGAAGCTCACCTTGACCATGTAGACCTTGGCGGACATGCCGAACATGGCGGCGCTCTGTGCGGTCGCGCTGCCCCACTGGCCCGCGCCGGTCTCGGTGACGAGCCCGCGCTTGCCCGCCAGCTTGTTGTAGTAGACCTGCGCGACCGCCGTGTTGGGCTTGTGGCTGCCGGTCGGCGCGACGCCCTCGTACTTGTAGTAGATGCGCGCGGGCGTGCCCAGCTCGGCCTCGAGCCGACGGGCCCGGTGCAGCGGCGAGGGCCGCCACTGGGCGTAGATCTGGCGCACCGGTTCGGGAATCTCCCATTCGCGTTCGGTGCTCAGCTCCTGCTCGATGACCGGCTCTGGCATCGTGGCGGCCATCTCGTCCCTGGTGACCGGACGCCCGGTGGCCGGGTTCAGCGGCGGGTGAAGCGGGGGCAGATCCGCGGCGAGGTTGTACCAGGTGGTGGGGATGTCATCCTCGTCGAGAAGAAACCGGACCCGGTCGACCATTACTGCCTCCTGAATGCAGGGGAGTCTGCGCGAAGGGTGGTTGTCGTGTGCCCAGATGATTTCACGGGTAATTACCTTGGTCGAGTGAATCGACGGCAGTTGAGTCAGAATTCAGTGATACTCAACCGGTGCGGTGGCAATTACTGACTGATTGCGTGTACGGTTATCGCACGATTGGTGACACCCAATCCGGACAGCTGACCAGCAGATATCACGAAGCGTGACAAATAGTGGACGTGCGCGGGAATATTAGTCTGTTGGGGTGAAAAAATAGATCGTGCAATAATACGGTCACGGCCGCCGGTATGTTCCTCGGCGTGCCGGCATCGCCTGGGTGGGCCTGAACGCGGCACCGGATGCGCGCGCGTCAGGGGACCCGGCGGGAGATTCGGTGCACGACGCCCAGCAGGGCGGGTTCCTTGACGTAGCCGAAATGCCGGGAGTCGTAGCTCTCGTCCCGGTTGTCGCCCAGTACCACCATGTGGTGGGCGGGCACCCGGTTGCCCGGGTAGCTCCACAGGGTGGCGACCCTGGCGCGCGGGATCACGTCACCGGGGACGGCGATCGCGCGCTTGATCATCCAGCCTGGTTCGGTCGTCCTGGGGCGGGCGAAGACCACGAGGGCACCCGCCGCCACGGCACGCAACGGCTTGCGCCGCACCAGGACCTGGTCGCCGGAGCGGAGGGTGGGGACCATGCTGTCCCCGCGGACGGTCACGACGACCAGTCGCAGCCGCAGCCAGGTCAGTGCGGCGGCGGCGAGCGCCAGGGACACGGCCAGCACGACGATCATCCCGGTACCTCCTGCAGGTATCCCTTGCTCTGCAACCGGTACAGCCGGGCGTACACGCCGCCGTGGGCCAGCAGTGCCGCGTGGTCGCCCAGTTCGGTGACCCGTCCCTCGTCGAGCACGGCGATCGTGTCGGCGTCGCGGATGGCGCCGAGGCGGTGCGAGATCAGCACGCTGGTGCGTTCGGCGCGGTGCTCGTGGAGGCGGGTGTGGAGGTCGTGCTCGGCCTCCGCGTCGAGGCCGGAGCTCGGTTCATCGAGGATCAGCAGGTCGCGGCCGACGCGCAGGAACGCCCGCGCGAGCGCGACCCGCTGCCACTGGCCGCCCGACAGCGCGACGCCGGTTCCCGGGTCGGCGTTGTCGGTGAAGGTACGGCTGAGCATCGTGTCGTAGCCGCGCGGCAGCGCCGCGAGCGTGTCGTGCACACCCGCGCGCCCGGCGGCTTCCCGCAGGCGGGTCTCGTCGCCGAGCGCGGTCAGGTCGCCGAGCGCGACGTTTCTCCGCCGCGGACAGGTCGTAGTTCACGTAGTCCTGGAACACCACGCCGATCCGGTCCCGCAGACGTGGAGTCGGCGAACTCGACGGTCACTGGGTCGGCGGCCGGCGGCTCACGCGGCGGGACACGGATCCGGTGCGGGTAGAGGGCCTCCCGGGCCGCGTCGGCGGCACGCAGGTAGTACGCGAGCAGGTTCCCCATCGCGTGCTCGCGGTCGGCGGGACGTTCCTCGTCCGTCGCGCGTTCGGCGGCGTAGAGCCGGATCAGGGGCACTGCGGTGGCTGGAGGCGGAGCTGCCCAACCTCACCTCCGCCGTCCAGCACGCCGCCGACACCCGGCACGCCACGCTGGCCTGCCTGCTCGCCGACGCGATCCGCGGCTACTTCCCCGGCCGCGGACGTGCGTCGGAGCAGTTCACCGTCGCGTCGACCGCGCTCCGGGCGGCCACCGAGGTGGATGACCCGCTGCTGGCAACGTCGGCCCACCTCAGCCTCGCCGAGGCCCACGCGGGGCTTGGCCAGTACGAGCCGGCCATCGAGCACTGCGCCTCGGCACGGGCGTTCGCGCTGAAGGCAGGCTGGACCGACGGCGAGTCGACCGTGTTGGGACGCCTGGGCACGATCCACCGCGAGACCGGGAGACTGCGCGACGCCGCGACGTGTTTCCGCCAGGCCCTGGACATCAACACCCGGCTGGGCGCACGCCGCAAACAGGTGCTCGACCTGATGAACCTGGGCGTCACCCACGCCGTGCTCGGTGACCTGGCCGAGGCCGCCGGCCTGTTCGGCCGAGCACACGAGCTCGGCCGCGAGTCGGTCTCCCCGACCAACACCGCGATGGTCCTGCACTGCCTGGGCAACGTGCACCGCTACCTGGGTTCGCTGACGGAGGCCGTCGGATACCTGACGGAGGCGCTGGCCATCAGCCGCGCCGTCAACGAGCTCGGCAGCCAGGCGGGAATCCTGGACAGCCTCGCGGGCGTCCACACCGACAAGGGCCACCACGACGACGCGATGGCGTTCGCCACCGAGGCGCTCTCGCTGGCCAGGCAGGTCGGTGCCCGCCACACCGAGACAGCGGTGCTGGTGAGCCTGGGCGCCATCCACCAAGCCCAGGGCGACCACGGGCAGTCCCTGCGCAGACACGGCGACGCCCACCGCCTGGCCACGGACAACGGCCAGCTGATGGGGAAGCTGGACGTACTCGTCGGACTGGCGTGCGCCCACACCAGCCTCGGCCACCACGAGGCCGCCGGCGAACATGCCAACGCGGCGCTGACCCTGTCCCGCGGGGCCGACCACCGCCTGCAGGAAGGCCAGGCGCTGACCGCCCTCGCCGACAACGCCCTGGCCGCCCGGTCCGTCCCGGAAGCCGCCCGGCTGGCGGAGGAGGCCCGCACCGTCCACAACAAGACCGGCTACCGCCTCGGCGAGGCCCGCAGCCTCCGCACCCTCGGCCACGCCATGTGCCGGCTCGCCGACACCCACGCCGCCCACGCCCACTGGCACGCCGCACTCACCCTGCTGACCGACATCGACACGAGTGAAGCAGAGGACCTCCGCGCCCTGATCGCCCGCGGTTCCTGAACGGCTTGGCCGGGGTGGGCGACGGTGCGGGCGTCGAAGATCGCCCGACCGGACAGTGACACGCCGAGCCGGCGGCGGCCGGTCGAGAACGCTCCCGTGACCGGTGCCGTGGATATCCCCGTCGGCGACCGCCGGGAGAATCGGATCTTCCGATACTCCGATCGGGTTGTCTTTTCTTGAATCAGCGCCAGCCGGGTGTCGTCGTCCGTGTCGTGTATTCGGAGAAGGTGTCACGGACTGCCGATCGCCAGGTTAGGATTCTCTTCGGCAGGCACGATGATTGGGGGAACATGTCCTACCCGGGTGCCGACAACGCTGAGCCGAGTGGATATTCGTTCGCCGATCTCGGTGGGCTCGACGGAGTCATCGGTGGATGGCGAGAACAGCGGGATGAAATCGAACAGGACGGGACGCTGCTGGCCCACGCCGTCCACGGTCTCCGGCCGTCCGCCCACGACGTGGTCACCGCCGGCTACTTCGTCGCGCTGGGTGCCACGTTCGGCGTGTTCCACCACCACAACAACGAGATGGCCCGGTACACGACCGACTACGCGCGGAACCTCGCGGCGAGCCGGCTGCAGATGTCCGTGACCGAGGACGGAGTCAGGGCCGCGTTCTCTCGCGAAGGGGACGGATGATGGGCGCACCGATGTCGGGCCAGGAGATCTACGAGAGCTTCACACGCGGGGACTTCAGTGGTCTGCAGACAAGTGGCGTCGCGACGATGAGGCTCTCGGTCAGCTACGCAGACCGCGCTCAGCGGTTGGACCGCCTGGCCGCGGAAATGGAAAGGGCATGGCAGGGCGACGCCGCCGACTCCGCACGCCGCGGGGCCGGTCCCCTGGCGAACAGGCTCGCGCTGGCGATACCGCAGCTCGGTAACGCGGGAAGGTCGATAGAACAGCAGGCAGAGGAATTCCTGGTCGCCAAGAACTCGGTGGTTCCGGTGCCACCCGTACCCGAGAAGCCCGGTTTCTTCGACAACGTCTTCAGCCTGGGCAACGCTCAGGGCGACTACGAGAAAAAGCTGGCCGCGGCCCAGAGCGCGAACGACAACAACGTCGCCGTGATGACGCGGTACGAGGACGCCACTCGACGCAACGTCGACATGCTCACCCAGATTCCCGCGGCATTCGCGTCCTTTCCGTCGCTCGGTGACGCTCACATTCACGAACTGCCTCCATCGGGGGCGCCGATTCCGGAAACCACGACCACCGGCATACCGCCGGCAGGTCAGGGCGGGCAACCCGCCGCCGACTCGGCGCCGGCCGGCGAAGCGGCCTCGACGTCGCAATCGCGGGCAGGAAACCCGTCGCAGTCCGCCGCGGCCGACGCCGGCCTGGCGGGCACCCGCGCGGAGTCCACCGGCACGGCGGCAGCGAGCGTGGCACCGCTGGACATCGCTTCACCGAAGCAGAGTCTCGCGCCGTCGCTCGACGGGCCGCGTGCCGGTCCGCCGCTCGGGCCGGTCGGTGTCGGTTACGGGTTGGGCGCAGACGCGACGCGCGGCGGCGTGCCGGGCGGACCGCGTGAGCCCGGTGGGCTCGGCGGTCCGCGCGGGGCCGTCGCGAGACCTGTGAGCGACCCCGGCGTACGAGGCCGGGGCCCGGCCTGGCCGGAGAGCCCGGCCGCGCGTGGCGCCGGACGTGCCGGCACCGGACGTGCCGGCGCTGGCGGACCCGTCGGCGCCGGCAGGCGGAGCGAGTCGGAGGACGACCTCGAGCACCGGCGACCGGCCTTCCTGGTCGAGGCGGACCCGGACGAGTTGTTCGGCAACGACCAGACCACGGCGCCGCCGGTGATCGGCGGGTAGGCGACAGGAGATGGCGCTACCACAACCGCTCACGCTGTCGGCCGAGGCGCTGGTCCGGCTCGTCGCCATGGAGAACCTCGGCGAACCGCACGTGGCACTGAGGCCGCCGGCGGTCTGGCGGCCCCGGAAGGATCGGGACGCGTTCGACGAGGCGCTCCGGGACCACTTGGCGTCGATTGGGTTGTTCGACCGCCACGGCCGCGTCGACGTGGAGGTGGCGTCGTCGTTGGCGGTGCTCTGCCGGTCCGGGACCGAGTTCTACGGCTGGATCCATGCCGAGAACCGCACGAAGGCCGTGCTCGCCGCGGCGGTCGGCAAGGAGGGGGTCCTCGCGGTCCGCGACGGCGAGGACGTGCGGTTGCGCCAGATCGGTGCGAAGACCCTGGCAGAGGCCCTGGTCCGGCAGACCGCAGACGTGCCGCCCGGCAGGGGCGGCGCGGTCAGCTTCCTGCGGTCGGAAGCAGCCGCGGCGGTCAACGGCCGGCGAACCAGCGAGAGCGGCGTCCGCACCATGGCCGCCGGCCGGGAGATCCGGTTGGCACAACGCATCACGAGCCAGCCGACCACCGGCGGTGGACAGCTCTTCGTCGCGTGCCGGGACCACATAGGCCCCAGGCGGGCCTGCCAGCACCCGCTGCGCTACGCCGACACTCCCACCGGCCGCTGGCTCAACCTCATGACGCCACTTCCCGGCGGGGACAACCGGATCCTCCTCGCACCCGCCAGCAGGGCCGACCTGGCCACCAGGCTCCACGAGATGCACCACGCACTCACCCGCTGAACCCGTCGTTCCCGCCGGCCGGTTCCGGACCGCGTGTGGCCGGAGAGTCGCACCCTCCGGCTCCCACGGAGCCGAGCGCAACAGCCCACGCTCGCGGCCATCGTCGCCCGGCAGGGCCCACTGCCGCGGTACGTGCTCACCGAGTTCGGCCGGACTGCGGTCACTGCGGCCGGTGCTGGTGGCACTCGCGGTGCCCGGGCGCTTTTCCAGGCGCTGCGCCAGGGCAGGCGTGGACGGTGCGGCCCCCGACGATGACGGTGGTGCCCTCCTGCCCCGGCGGCGCCGAGGTCACGCGTCGCGTGCCGGTCCACCTCCGCCGGGCGTCCGGTGGCTCGCCACGATGGTCACGTGTGCACCACCCGAAGGTCGTCGACGCCGAGTAGACCCGCCAGCGGTACGTGCGCCGTGCGTTGCCGCGGATGCACCGCGAGGCCAGTCGCCCGCACGATCCGCAGCAGTCGTTCCGCCAGTGGCAGCACCATGTGCCGTCCCCAGCACCGTTCGTTGCGATGCCCGAAGGGCACGTAGCCCGGGTGCTCCTCGGGGTCGAGCGTCGCCCAGCGCTGGGGCCGGAAGGCGGCCGGCTCGTCCCACAGCGAGGGGTCGCGGTGGGACAGCAGCGGCAGCAGCAGCACGTCGTCGTCCGGCCGGATCAGTGGGTGCAGGTCGGCGAACTCCGGTGAGGCGACGCGCAGGATGTTCCACGACGGCGGCAGCAGCCGCGCCGACTCCGCGATCACGTACGCGTCGGGCACGTCGGCGAACGGCGCACCCAGCCACAGTGCGTTGGTGACCAGTGCCGACACCGTGAAGCACACCGGCGCCGCCGCCCGGCGGTACATGCCCATCGCGTGCCTGCGTTCGGCGTACCCGCCATGAACCCGTTGTGCCAGCGCCGATCCCGAGCGGGGGCCCGGCAGCGCCGCGCCGGCCGCGATGGTCGTCCAGGTCAGTTTCGTGGTCAGTTCCAGTGTCCGGTCCACCATCACCCGCAGGCGGAACGGGTCGGTGCCGAACACGAGGTCCCGCAGGTAGTTGTGGGCCACGTGCGGCCAGGTTCCCGCGAGATCCGGTGTGCCCTCGGCGACCTTCAGCGCGCGCCGCACGTCCTGGCCGACCGCCTGCATCACCGCGGCCGCCTCGGCGCGGCTTATCTCCTTACCGCGCAAGGGCTTGAAGGTCGGCCGTTCGGCCGGCCCCGCCGGCCGGGCACGGAGCACCGCGTCCATCACGGCGGGATCGGCCACCCCGACGGTGTCCGCGTCGATGCGGAACACGCCGTCCCCGAGGTGATCGTCGAGCAGCCGCCGAATACGCGGCGCGAACACTGTCGCGTTGTTGACGCTGGTCGGGACACGCACGACGATCTCCCCGGAAAGAATCGGCACCCGGACCCGGCCTACCGGATCCGGGCCGATCGACTTAGTACCAGATGTACCAGGCGTGCGATTTCAGGCTCTTGCGGGAACCGATCTTGCGCTTGAGAAGCGTGACCACTCTCATGCTTGCCTCCAGTGCCGATGGTGTGAACATTTCCATCAGTAGTGGATCGTCCGCATCCTGGTCAAGACAAGCCGTGGTCCCGCTTTTCACGGTTTCCCACTCACGAACGAATTTCTCCGGAAATGTCACGCCGATTCCGATTTCGCCACGGTCGGCGCGCCGGTCGGGACACCGTAACGGCACCCGTCACATCAACGGCGCGTTAATTTCCGGGGACATAGGAAAATGGCCGTTTTTGAATTGGTGGAAGCGCTGGTCAATGGCGACCCGGAGCACCGAAACTTTTGGAAAGGTGACCCGACGGTCAGGATCGCCGGACCGGGTCCGGGAACCGGGTGTTGGTGAGCCGCTCGGAAAGCGACCAGAGTCGTGTGGCCACGGCCGGGTCCCCGGCGGTGGCGGAACGCTTGATGAGCTCCGGTGCCCCACGCATGTGCGCGAGATAGCTCGGTCCGGTGAAGCTGTTGCCGGGCAGGTCGGCGACGGCCGCGTACAGGACGGGCAGGGCGCCCTGCTCGGGGGTCTGTGCCACCAGCCTGACGAGGAGCTTGGCCAGGCGGCCGCTGCCGGCGTAGATCTGGGTCGCGACGAAGCCGGGATGGGCCGCCTGCGCCAGCACTGTCGAGCCCGCCTGGTCGAGGCGGCGCTGGAGCTCGGCGGTGAAGAGCAGGTTGGCCAGCTTGGACCGGTTGTAGGCCCGGGCCGGCTGGTAGGGGTGGTGCTCGTCGTGGGGGTCGTCGAAGTCGATGCGGCCGACTCGCTCGGCCTGTGACGAGACGGTCACCACGCGGCCGGTGACGTGCTCGATCAGCAGGTTGGTCAGGGCGAACGGGCCGAGGTGGTTGGTGGCGAACTGCAGCTCGAACCCGTCGGCGGTGCGGCGCAGGTCCGGCACCGACACGCCGGCGTTGTTGATCAGCAGGTCGATGGGCTCCCGCCAGTGCGCGGCGAACGCTCGCACCGAGCCGAGGTCGGCGAGGTCGAGCTCGCGCACCTCGGTCTCGCCCGGTGTCGTACCGGCGGCCGCGCGGCCCTTCTCGACGTCACGGACGGCGAACACGACCCTGGCGCCGGCGCCACCCAGTGCGCGGGCCGTCGCGAGCCCGACACCGCTGTTGGCGCCGGTCACGATCGCCGTCCTGCCGGTCAGGTCAGGGAGGTCGGCGGTGGTGAACTTCATCATGGGCTCCGCGGGTGTTCGAAGGGCTCGAGTGATTGCACTCAGTGGCATCACTGTACAGCGCTGATGCCACTGAGTGCAATCACGGTAGGCTGAGGCCGTGGGCAGATGGGAACCGGACGCGTTCGGACGCCTCCGCGACGCGGCGTTGGCGCTCTTCGTCGAACAGGGCTTCGAGAAGACGACGGTCGCTCAGATCGCCGAGCGAGCCGGCATGAACAGGCGGACCTTCTTTCATCACTTCGCCGACAAGCGCGAGGTGGTCTTCGCCGGCCAGGCGGACTCCGACGAGCTCATCGCCACCGAGATCCGCGCCCAGCCCGACTCCGTCGACCCGCTGCACGCCGCCGTGGCGGGGCTCAGGCTCGCCGCCGACACGCTCTACGAGCAGTACCGCCAGGGCGCGGTCGAGCTCGGTCGCGTCATCGCCGAGAGCCGTGAGCTGCGGGAACGCGAGCTGGTGAAGCGCGCCACGCTCGCCGACCGGATCGCGGCCGCACTCCGCGACCGGGGCACCGCCGAGCCGGTGGCCCTCGTCACCGCGTGGACGGCGGTCGCGGTGTTCTTCGTCGCCAGGAACCGCTGGAACCAGCCCACGAACGACCGGACGCTGGCCGGCCTCATCGAGTTGACCCTCGAGGAGTTCGTCCGCGCCGCGCCGCTTCCGTCCGCGTGACGGAAGCAGCCCCGGACCGTCAGGCTCGGGGGCGTAGTCCGTGCACGAGGAGGGCGAGCAGCCGGTCGGCCTGGGCCGAGCTGTCCGGGGTGTCCTGGGCGGCCCAGGCGATGGCGTTGACCATCCGCAGCACGTCCGTGTCGTCCGCGCCGGCGACGAGCGTGCCTGACCGGCGCGCTCGTGCCAGCAGGGCGGCGGCCACCGCGAACATCTCCGCGTGCCAGGTCGGCACCGGGTCGTCCGCGCGGTCGAGGGCCGAGTTCATCACGAAGGCCGCCAGGCCGCGATAGGTGAGGGCATGCGTGACCGCGGCACGCAGCCAGGTGTGCAAGGCGTCGAACTCGTCCTCGGCGGTCAACAGGCGGTTGCCGAGGTCGACCAGTTCGGCGATCCGCTCGGCGAGCACCTTCTCGATGAGATCCAGCCTCGTGGGGAAGTGCCGGTACAGCGTCCCGCTGGCCACCCCGGCGCGCCGGGCGATCTCGTCCAGTGAGGCGTCCACGCCGGACTCGGCGAACGCGATGCGTGCCTGCTCGACCAACTGCTCGTGGTTGCGTCGGGCGTCCGCGCGCCTGGGGCGCCCGGCACGCGGCGAACCGTTACCTGCCAGCGTGATCACCCGTGGCCCTACTAGCCGGGGACACCGTCCGCTACGGTGTCCGTCTCAACCGGGCTGTGTCTCACCTTAATGTGTGGTCTCGGTATGTGCGAACGCGGGACTCGCTATGTTTGAACGCGGGACTCGCGCGTAGAGCGTGGTTCGAGGTCGCGCTGCGGCGGCGCGTCCGTCCGCAATGGACAGTAGGGCTTTGTAGGGGTTGTTCGGCATCCCGAATCGCCTGATCGTGGACTGGGGCCGGAGCTTGCCGGCCATGTCGACGAGACCTCAGGAGAGCGATGACCGACACCCGAGCCGCCGTGCTGCGCGAGAAGGCCGCCGAGTTCGTGTTCGAGGACGTGACCGTGGGCGACGCGCGCCCCGGCGAGGTGTCGGTCCGGCTCGTCGCGTCGGGCGTCTGCCACACCGACCTGCTGGTGCGTGACCAGGTTCTTCCCCCGGGGCTACCGGCGATCCTCGGCCACGAGGGCAGCGGTGTCGTCACCGCGGTCGGCGCCGGGGTGACCACCGTCGCGCCGGGCGACCCCGTGGTGCTCGCGCCGCTCCACTGCGGACGCTGCCGGAACTGCCTGAGCGCGCACCCGATGCACTGCGACGCGTGGGGCCCGCTGAACCTGCGGGGCCGCCGCGCCGACGGCAGCACGGCGTACCGGGATGCCAGGGGCGTGGAGCTGAACGGACACTTCTTCGGCCAGTCGGCGTTCGCCGGGCACGTCGTGGTCAGCGAGCGGTCGGTGGTGAAGGTGCCGGACACGGCGCCGCTGGCGCTGCTCGGCCCGCTGGGCTGCGGACTCCAGGCCGGTGCGGGGACCGTGCTGCGTGTCCTCGACCCGGAGCCGGGTTCGGCGATCGCGGTGTTCGGCGCAGGCGCCGTCGGCCTGGCCGCCGTGATGGCTGCGCGGGTCGCCGGCTGCGCGCGCATCATCGTGACCGACCTGCACGCGCCGCGCCGCGAGCTGGCGACCGAGCTCGGCGCGACCGACGTGCTGACGCCCGGACCGGACACCGTCAGCCAGATCATGGACCTGACCGGCCGCGGTGTCGGCTACGCCGTCGACGCCGTCGGGCTGCCGCAGACCGCCAGATCCGCGCTCGCGGTGCTCGCCATGGGCGGGACCGCCGCCATCGCCGGCTCGGCGGGCGCCGGGCAGGACGCCGCGTTCGACCTCACCCAGCTGATGGGCCGGCGGGTGTGCGGCGTGATCGAGGGCGACAGCGTGCCGGGGTTGCTCATCCCGCACCTGGTGGCGCTGTACCAGGCCGGCCGGTTCCCGTTCGACCGGCTGGTGCGGACCTACCCGTTCGACGAGCTCAACCGGGCGGTCGCGGACTCCGAGTCCGGCGCGACGGTGAAACCCGTCGTGCTGCACCCGGCTGCCTAGCCGCGACCGACCGCACCCTCCACATCCACGGACTTCGTTCTGGGGCTGCCCGATGCGTGATCTGGACCGTACGACCGACATCGCCGTTGTGGGCATCGCCTGCCGCCTGCCGGGCGCGGCCGACCCCGGGCGGCTGTGGGAGCTGCTGGTGGCCGGCGAGCACGCCGTCGGCGAGGGGCCCGCCGACCGGTGGCCGGACCACGCCGAGGTCCCGCGGTGGGGTGCGTTCCTCGACGACGTGTACGGCTTCGACGCCGACTTCTTCGGGATCTCCGCGCGCGAGGCACCCTTCGTCGACCCACAGCAGCGGCTCATGCTGGAGCTCGGCTGGGAGGCGCTGGAGGACGCCAGGATCATGCCCGGCACGGTGGCGGGCCGGGCGCTCGGCGTGTTCGTCGGCGTGAACATGGACGACCACGCGAAACTCCTGCATGGTCCCGCGCTCGCGCACGGCGGCCACCACGCCATGCCCGGCAACCAGCGCGGGATCATCGCCAACCGGATGTCCTACGTGCTCGGCGCGCGGGGGCCGAGCATCGCGGTCGACACCGCGCAGTCGTCGTCGCTCGTCGCCGTGCACCTGGCGTGCGCGAGCCTGCGTGCCGGGGAGTCGGAGCTGGCGATCGCGGGCGGGGTCAACCTGCATCTGCTCGCGGAGAGCCTGGTGCTGGCGAACCGGTGGGGCGGGCTGTCCCCGGACGGCCGCTGCTACACCTTCGACGCGCGTGCCAACGGTTACGTGCCGGGCGAGGGCGGCGCCGCGGTCCTGCTCAAGCCGCTGGCCCGCGCGGTCGCCGACGGCGACCGGATCCACTGCGTGATCCGCGGCAGCGCGACCAACAACGACGGTGGCGGCGACACGCTCACCACGCCGAGCGCGGCCGCGCAGGAGGCCGTGCTGCGGGCCGCGTACCGGCGTGCCGGCGTCGACCCGGCCGAGGTGCAGTACGTCGAGCTGCACGGCACCGGTACCAGGGCGGGGGATCCCGTCGAGGCGGCCGCGCTGGGGGCCGTGCTCGGCGCCGCTCGGCCACCGCGGCACCCGGTCGTGGTCGGGTCGGCGAAGACGAACGTCGGGCACCTCAGCGGCGCGGCGGGGATCGTCGGCTTCCTGAAGACGGTGCTCAGCCTGCGGCACCGGCGGATTCCGGCGAGCCTCAACTACGAGACCCCGAACCCGGCGATCCAGCCGGACCGGTTGAACCTCAGCGTGGCGCGGGAGACCGGGCCGTGGCCGGCGCCGGACCGCGAGCTGGTCGCCGGCGTCAGCTCGTTCGGCATGGGCGGGAGCAACTGCCATGTCGTGCTCGCCGAGTGGCCGGCCGCCGCGGCGCCTCGGCCGCCGGCCGAGCCGGACGTCGTGCCGGTCGTCGTGCCGGTCGTCGTGCCGTGGCTCGTGTCGGCCAGGTCGCCGGAGGCGTTGCGCGGTCAGGCGGCCCGTCTCTCCACTGTGGACGCGGCGCCGGCCGACGTCGGGTGGTCGCTGGTCGCCACGCGGTCGGCGTTCGAGTTCGGCGGGGTCGCCGTCGGCGCGGACCGGGCCGGCCTCGTGGCCGAGCTGACCGCGCTGGCCGACGGCGACGTCGCCGCCGTGCGTGCGGATCCGGGCTCTTTGGCGGTGGTGTTCACGGGTCAGGGCGCGCAGCGGGTGGGGATGGGCCGGGAGCTCCATGCCGCGTACCCGGTGTTCGCCGCGGCGTTGGACGAGATGTGTGCCGCGTTCGGGCCGGACCTGCGGGAGGTGATCTTCGAGGACCCGGACGAGGTGCTGTCGCGGACGGGGTGGGCTCAGCCGGCGCTGTTCGCGGTCGAGGTGGCGCTGTACCGGTTGCTGGAGTCGTGGGGACTGCGCCCGGACTTCGTCGCCGGGCACTCGATCGGGGAACTGACCGCCGCCTACGTGGCCGGTGTCTGGTCGCTCCAGGACGCGGTGCGGGTGGTGGCCGCGCGGGGCCGGCTGATGCAGGCGTTGCCCGCGGGCGGCGCGATGGTGGCCGTCGAGGCCGGTGCGGAGGAGATCGCGGCGGGGGTGGAGATCGCGGCGGTCAACGGTCCGCGGTCGGTCGTGCTCACCGGCGAGACGGACGTGGTGCTGGCCGAGGCGGCGCGGTTGGAGACGTTGGGGCGCAGGACGAAGCGGCTCCGGGTCAGCCACGCGTTCCACTCCTCGCTCATGGCGCCGATGCTGGACGAGTTCCGTGCCGTGCTGGCGTCGGTCACCTTCCGCGAACCGACGGTTCCGCTGGCCGGCCGGGGTGGTGGTGACCCCGAGTACTGGGTCCGCCATGTTCGCGAAACGGTGCGCTTCGCCGACCACGTCGCGATGTTGTCCGCCGAGGGCGTGACCACCTTCCTCGAGGTCGGGCCCGATGCCGCGCTCACCCCGATGCTGCGGGACTGCGCGCCGGACGGGGTGACCGTGCCGACGCTGCGCCGCGACGGGGACGAGGTCCGGGACGTCGTGCGTGCCCTGGGCATCCTGCACCTGCGGGGTGTCCCGGTCGACTGGGTGGACTTCTTTCCCGATGCCCACGCCGTCGACCTGCCCTCCTACGCCTTCCAGCGCACGCCCTACCGGCTCGACGGCGCCGCTGCGCCGGCGGTGACCGTCCCCGCGGGTACACCGGCGCCCCCGGCCGATGACGTCGACGTGCCCGGTCTCGTGCTGCGCCAGGTGGCCCGCGTGATCGGGCGGCGTCCGAGCGACGTGGACCCCGCCCGGACGTTCCGGGACCTCGGGTTCGACTCGATGATGACGTTCCGGGACCTCGGGTTCGACTCGATGATGTCGTCGGAGCTGTCGGCGGCGCTCGCGGCCGCCACCGGGCTCCGGCTGCCCGGGGGCGTGATCTTCGACCACCCGACGCCCGAGGCGCTCGTCCGGCACGTGCTGGACGAGCTGACCGGTGCGCCCGCCGCCGGCGCGGACGGCGTCACGACCCGTGCCGACGACGCCGAACCCGTCGCGATCGTCGGCATGGCGTGCCGGTTGCCCGGCGGCGTCGCGACGCCCGAGGTGCTGTGGGACCTGCTGGCGGCCGGCGGCGAGACCATCACCGGCTTCCCCCGTGACCGCGGCTGGGACCTCGACGCGCTCCGCCACCCGGACCGCCCCGGTTCTACCGGCGCCCACTCCGGCGGCTTCCTCGACGACGTGGCCGGGTTCGACGCGGCCTTCTTCGGCATCTCGCCGCGCGAGGCCCGGTCGATGGACCCGCAGCAGCGCCTGTTGCTGGAGACGGCGTGGGAGGCGGTGGAACGCGCCGGCATCGATCCCACGACCCTGCGCGGCACCCCCACCGGCGTGTACATCGGCGCGACCACCCAGGACTACGGCCCGCGCGCCCACGAGGCGCCGGAGACGTCCGCCGGGTACCTGCTGACCGGCACCACGCCCAGCGTCATGTCCGGTCGCATCGCCTACACCCTCGGCCTGGAAGGGCCGGCGCTCACGGTGGACACCGCGTGCTCCTCGTCGCTCGTGGCACTGCACCTCGCCGTGCGGGCCCTGCGTGCGGGTGAGTGCACGGCCGCGCTCGCGGGCGGGGTCGCCGTGCTCTCGACCCCCGGCATGTTCGTCGAGTTCGACCGGCAGGGCGGGCTCGCCGCGGACGGGCGGTGCAAGGCGTTCGCCGCGGGCGCCGACGGGACGAGCTGGGCCGAGGGCGCCGGCGTGCTCGTCGTGATGCGGCTGTCCGACGCCGTCCGCGACGGACGCCGTGTCCTCGCCGTCGTGCAGGGCAGCGCGGTCAACCAGGACGGCGCCTCGAACGGGCTGACGGCGCCGAACGGCCCGTCACAGCAGCGGGTGATCCGGGCCGCCCTGGCCGACGCGGGACTGTCGCCGTCCGACGTCGACGCCGTGGAGGCGCACGGCACCGGCACCCCGCTCGGCGACCCGATCGAGGCGCACGCGTTGCTCGCGACGTACGGCCGGGACCGCGCCGAGCCGCTGTGGCTGGGGTCGCTCAAGTCGAACGTCGGGCACACGCAGGCCGCCGCCGGCGTGGCCGGTGTGATCAAGATGGTGCTCGCCCTCCAACGTGAGACGCTGCCGAGGACGCTCCACGCCGAGGACCCGACCCCGCAGGTCGACTGGCCCGCCTCCGCGCTGGAGCTGCTGACCGAACCGGTGCCGTGGCCACGCGGGGAGCGCCCGCGCCGGGCGGCGGTGTCGTCGTTCGGGATCAGCGGGACGAACGCGCACGTGATCCTGGCGGAGGGGCCCGCGGCCGCGCCCGCCCCGCGGAGCCTGTCGCGCCCGCCGGTCGTGCCGTGGGCGGTGTCGGCGAAGTCGGCCGAGGCGCTGCGAAACGCCGCGTCCCGACTGTCCACTGTGGCGGACGAACCGGATAGCGAACCGATGGACGTCGGCTGGTCGCTGGTGTCCACCCGGCCGTCGTTCGAGCACCGCGCCGTGGTCGTCGGTGGGGACCGGGACGAGCTGGCGGCGGGGTTGCGCGCGCTGGCGGCGGACGAGCGCTCGCCGCTCGTGGTCCGGGGCACCGTGACGGGCGGGCGGCTCGCGCTGGTGTTCACCGGGCAGGGTGCGCAGCGGGTGGGCATGGGCCGGGAGCTGTACGCCGGCCATCCCGTGTTCGCGACGGCGCTGGACGAGGTGTGTGCGGCGTTCGGCCCGGGGTTGCGTGAGGTGATCTTCGAGGATCCGGATGTCGTTCTGGGGCACACGGGGTGGGCGCAGCCGGCGTTGTTCGCGGTCGAGGTGGCGCTTTTCCGTTTGTTGGAGTCGTGGGGTGTGGTGCCGGATTTCGTTGCTGGGCACTCGATTGGTGAGTTGACGGCCGCGTACGTGGCGGGTGTCTGGTCGCTCGGGGACGCGGTGCGGGTGGTGGCCGCGCGGGCCCGGTTGATGCAGGCGCTCCCGGCCGGCGGCGCGATGGTGGCGGTGGCGGCGGCCGAGGACGAGATCGGCGCGGGCGTCGAGATCGCGGCCGTCAACGGGCCGCGGTCGGTGGTGCTCACCGGCGACGCCGACGTGGTGCTGGCCGAGTCCGCTCGGCTGGAGGCGTTGGGGTGCAAGACGAAGCGGCTCGACGTGAGTCACGCGTTCCACTCGTCGTCGATGGCTCCGATGCTGGACGAGTTCCGGGCGGTGCTGGCGTCGGTCACCTGCCATGAGCCCGTGGTTCCGTTGGTGTCCAACCTGACCGGTGAGATCGCCGGCGACACCGGTCCCGACTACTGGGTCCGCCATGTCCGCGAGCGGGTCCGCTTCGCCGACGGCATCACGACGTTGACGGCACACGGGGTGACCACGTTCGTCGAGGTGGGACCGGATGCCGCGCTCACGCCGATGATCGCCGAGGTGGCGCCGGAGGCCGCGGTCGTGTCCACGTTGCGCCGCGGTCGGGACGAGGTCCGGGCCGTCACCGGGACCGTGGCGCGGCTCCATGTCCGGGGGTGCCGGGCCGACCTGGCGGCGCTGTTCCCCGGTGCCCGCGCCGTCGACCTGCCGACCTACCCCTTCCGGCACGAACGCTTCTGGCTCGGCACCGGGCCGGCCGGTCACCCGCTGGCCGGCACCGCGGTCCACCTCGCCGACGACGGCGGGCTCGTGCTCACCGGCCGGCTCGCCACCGGGGCCCAGCCGTGGCTCGCCGACCACACCATCCTCGGCGCCGTCATGCTCCCCGGCGCCGCGTTCGTCGAGCTGGCCGCGCACGCCGCCGCGCTCGCCGGGCTCACCGAGGTCGCCGAGCTGACCGTGCAGGCGCCGCTCGTCCTGCCCGAGCACGGTCACGTGCACGTCCAGGTGAGCGTGCGCGGACCGGGCGACGACGGCGCGGGGCTGGCGATCCACGCACGGCCGGACGAGGACGGCGACTGGACCCTCCACGCGACCGGGACCGCGCACACCGGCGAGACCGCCCCCGTGGCGCTCACCGAGTGGCCACCACCGGACGGGCAGCCGGTCGACCTCGACGCGGCGTACGAGAACCTGGCCGAGGCCGGTTATGGCTACGGGCCGGCCTTCCGCGGGCTGACCGCGGTGTGGACCGCCGGTGACGACCTGTACGCCGAGGTCGCGCTGCCCCCGGGCGAGCAGGCGGACGCGGACGCGTTCGGGCTGCATCCGGCTCTGCTCGACGCCGTGCTGCACGCCGACCTGGTCGCGGGTGAGGGGACCGGGCGGCTGCCGTTCTCCTGGAACGGCGTCACGCTGCACGCGCGGGGTGCCACGGCACTGCGGGCCCGGCTGCGCCGCACCGGACCCGGCACCACCGAGATCGCGCTCGCCGACCGCACCGGACAGCCCGTCGCGACCGTCGGTGCGCTGCTGTGGCGACCAGTCGACCCCGACGCCCTCCGCGACGCGGGCGCCCCGGCCCGCCACGCCCTGTTCGAGGTGCGGTGGCTCCCCGCCGCCACGCGGTCCACCGTGGACACCTCGCGGTGGGTGGTGCTCGGCGACCACCCGGACCTCGCCGGCACCCGCAGCCCGGACCTGACCGCGCTGCGTGCCGAGATCGTCGCCGGCGCACCGGTGCCGGACGTGGTGGTCGCCGTCGCGGCGGAGGCGCCCGATCCCGACGGCCTGCCCGCGACGGCGCGTTCCAGGGCCGCCGAGACACTGGCACTGGTCCAGGACTGGCTCACGGGTGACACGTTCGACGAGTCCCGCCTTGTCGTGCTCACCTCGGGCGCGGCCGGACCGGGGCCGGTGACCGACCTCGCCTACGCGCCCGTCTGGGGCCTGCTGCGCAGCGCGGGGACCGAGCACCCGGGGCGGTTCGTACTCGTCGACGCCGACTCCTCGGGCGTCGCGCTGCTGCCGGCGGCCGTGGCCACCGGCGAACCGCAGGTTGCCATCCGCGACGGCGAGCTCACCGCGCCGCGGCTGGCCCGGGCGGTGCCGGCCGAGCCGGAGCCGGGGTTCGACGGGACCGGCACCGTGCTCGTCACCGGGGCGTTCGGCCGCATCGGCAGGCTCGTCGCGCGGCGGCTGGTCGTCAGCCACGGCGTCCGCCACCTGCTCCTCACCAGCCGCCGCGGCGCCGACGCCGACGGGGCCGCGGCGCTGGCCGCCGAGCTTGCCGGGCTCGGCGCCGACGTGCGGGTCGCGGCATGTGACCTCGCCGACCGGAACGCCGTCGCCGAGCTGCTCGCGGCCGTCCCGCCGGACCGCCCGCTGCGCGGTGTGGTGCACGCGGCCGGCATTCTCGACGACGGCGTGCTCACCTCGCTCGACGCGGAGCGGGTCGCCGCGGTGCTCCGACCCAAGGTCGACGCCGCCTGGCACCTGCACGAGCTGACGCGTGAGCTGCCGCTGTCCGCGTTCGTGCTGTTCTCGTCCGTGTCCGGGCTCGTCGGCGCGGCCGGACAGAGCGCGTACGCCGCCGCCAACACCTTCCTCGACGCGCTGGTCGCGCACCGCCGCGGCCAGGGGCTGCCGGGGCAGTCGCTGGCCTGGGGCCTGTGGCGCCGGTCCACCGGCATGGGCGAGCGGCTCGACGAGACGGACCTCGCGCGCATGTCCCGCGCCGGGGTCGGCGAACTGTCCGAAGAGGACGCCCTGGCGCTGTTCGACGTCGCCGTCCGGCAACCCGCCGCGCTGCTCGCGCCGATCCGGTTCGACGGCGCCGTCGTCCGGGCCCGCGCCGAGCAGGACGGCGTGCCCGCGCTGCTGCGGCTGCTCGTCCGCCCACCCACCCGCCGGGTGACCGCCGGCGCCGAGGACGGGCGGCGGAGCCTGAGCGACCGGCTCGCGGCCATGCCGCCACGCGAGCGTGAGACGACGCTTCGCGAACACGTCCTGGCACAGGCGGCGCTCGTGCTCGGGCACTCCTCGGCAGCCGCCGTCGACCCGGGCCGGCCGTTCAGGGAGCTGGGGTTCGACTCGCTCGCCACGGTCGAACTGCGGAACAGGGTGAACGCGACGACCGGTCTGCGGTTGCCGGCGAGCCTGCTGTTCGACCACCCCACGCCCGACGCGCTGACCGCCCACCTCGCGGCCCTGCTGGGCGGTGACCCGCGCGCGACGACGGCGCCCGTCGCCACGGTCGCGGACAGCGGCGACCCGATCGCCGTCGTGGGCATGGCGTGCCGCTACCCGGGCGGCGTGCGCACGCCGGACGACCTCTGGCGGCTCGTCGCGTCCGGCGCCGACGCCATCACCACCTTCCCCACCGACCGGGGCTGGGACCTCGACAACCTCTACGACCCCGATCCCGACCGGCCGGGCCGGAGCTACACCCGCGAAGGCGGTTTCCTCCACGACGCGGCCGAGTTCGACGCCGCGTTCTTCGGCATCTCGCCGCGTGAGGCGCTCGCCATGGACCCGCAGCAGCGGCTGCTGCTCGAGACGTCGTGGGAGGCCGTCGAGCACGCCGGCATCGACCCGACCAGCCTTCGCGGCAGCCGGACCGGTGTGTTCGCCGGGATCATGTACCACGACTACGCCCCGCCGCTGGACCAGATGCCCGAGCAGTTGGAAGGAGTGCTGCTCACCGGGAACACCGGCAGCGTGATGTCCGGCCGGATCGCGTACACGTTCGGGCTGGAGGGTCCGGCGGTCACCGTGGACACGGCGTGCTCGTCCTCGTTGGTGGCGCTGCACATGGCCGTGCAGGCGCTGCGGACCGGGGAGTGCGACATGGCGCTCGTCGGCGGCGCGACCGTGATGTCGACCCCCGGCACGTTCGTGGAGTTCAGCCGTCAGCGCGGGCTGTCGGCGGACGGCCGCTGCAAGGCGTTCGCCGAGGAGGCGGACGGCACGGGGTGGGCCGAGGGTGTCGGCATGCTGCTCGTCGAGCGGTTGTCGGAGGCGGAACGCCTCGGACATCGGGTGCTGGCGGTGGTTCGGGGCACTGCGGTCAACTCCGACGGCGCGTCGAACGGGTTGACGGCGCCGAACGGCCTGGCGCAGCAGCGGGTGATCCGGCAGGCGCTCGCGAACGCGCGGCTCGATCCGTCCGATGTGGACGTCGTCGAGGCGCACGGGACGGGCACCAGGCTTGGTGACCCGATCGAGGCGCAGGCGCTGTTGGCGACGTACGGGCAGGACCGTGACCGGCCGCTGTGGCTGGGGTCGCTGAAGTCGAACATCGGCCACAGCCAGGCCGCGGCGGGCGTCGGCGGCGTGATCAAGATGATCCAGGCGTTCCGGCACCACCTGCTGCCGAAGACGCTGCACGCCGGCACCCCGACGTCCCAGGTGGACTGGGCGGACAGCGCCGTCAGGCTGCTCGTCGAGGCGCAGCCGTGGGAGGTGGCCGGCCGGCCGCGGCGCGCGGCGGTGTCGTCCTTCGGCATCAGCGGCACCAACGCCCACGTCGTCCTCGAACAGCCCGCGGAGGTGCTCGTGCCGCCCCCGCACCACGAGCCGGCCGCCGTGCCGTGGGTGCTCTCCGCGCGGACCGAGGCCGGCGTGCGTGCGCAGGCGGCACGGCTCGCCGCCGCGACCGGCGACCCGGCGGGCATCGGGTACTCACTCGTGGCGGCACGGCCACGGTTCGAGCACCGCGCGGTGGTCGTGGGACGGGACGAGGAGACCCTGCGGGCCGGGCTGGCGGCGCTCGCGGCGGGCCACCCGGCGGCCAACGTCGTCACCGGCGCCGGCGCGACCTCCGGGGTGGTGTTCGTGTTTCCCGGTCAGGGTGCGCAGTGGGCCGGGATGGCGGTGGGGTTGTTGGAAGACTCGCCGGTGTTCGCGGAGCGGATGGCCGAGTGTGCGGCGGCGTTGGATCCGTTGACGGGGTGGTCGTTGCTCGACGTGGTCCGCGGCGTCCCCCGCGCGCCGGGGCTGGACCGGGTGGACGTCGTGCAGCCGGTCCTGTTCGCCGTGATGGTCTCGCTCGCCCGGTTGTGGGGTTCTCTTGGGGTTCTGCCGGAAGCCGTGATCGGGCACTCTCAAGGGGAGATCGCGGCCGCGTGTGTGGCCGGCGCACTGTCGCTTCCGGACGCCGCGCGGGTCGTGGCGTTGCGTAGCAAGGCGTTGCTGGCCCTGGCCGGTGGCGGCGCGATGACATCGGTCGCACTGCCCGCCGAGGCGGTGCGCGTACGACTGGAACAGTGGGGGGACCGGGTGTCGGTGGCGGCGGTCAACGGGCCGGCCTCGACGGTCGTCGCGGGCGACACCGAAGCGCTCGACGAGCTCGAGGCGCAACTGGCCGCGACGGACGTCCGGGTCCGCCGCGTCCCGGTCGACTACGCCTCCCACTCCGCACACGTCGAGGCCATCGAGGACGTGCTCGTCGGGCAGCTCGCCGGAATCGAACCGGTTCCCGCGACCGTGCCGGTGTACTCGTCGCTCACCGGCGCGGTGCTGGACACGTCCGGGATGGACGCGAGGTACTGGTACCGCAACCTGCGGCACACGGTCCGCTTCGAGGACGCGGTGCGAGCGGCGCTGGCCGCCGGGCACGGCACCTTCGTGGAGGTCAGCCCGCACCCGGTGCTGGGCATGGGGGTCGCGGAGACGTGCGAGAGCGCGGGCGTCCAGGCGGTGTCGGTGGGCACTCTTCGCCGTGACGACGGTGGCATGGAACGGTTCCTGGCATCCGCGGCCGAGCTGCACGTGCGTGGCGTGCCGGTCGACTGGACCGGCCTGTTCGGCGCCGCGCCCATCGTCGAGCTGCCGACCTACCCCTTCGAACGGGAGCGGTACTGGCTGACACCCGCATCCGCGCGTGCCGCGGCCGATCCGGCGGAGACGGACTTCTGGCGGGCGGTGGACGCGCGGGACGGTGCCCGGCTCGCCGAGCTCGTCGCGCCGGGTGAGCTCGGCGCGGACTCGTTCGCGGACGTCCTGCCCGCGCTGACATCCTGGCGCGCACGCCATCGCGAGCGTGCGCTGGCCGACTCGTGGCGCTACCGGATCGCGTGGCGGCCGGTGCCCGTGCCGGCGTCGACCGTCCTCAGTGGACGCTGGCTCGTGGTCGCCGGCGAGCACGGCGAGCAGGACGACCGTGTGGTCGAGGTCGCGGGCGCGCTCGCCGTGGCGGGCGCCGAACCGGTGGTGCTGCGGGTGAGCGGGGAGGACCGCGCCGCGCTGGCGGCGAGACTGTCCGGCGAGCTGTTCGGTGAGCTGCCTGGTGAGCTGGCCGGCGTCGTGTCGCTGCCCGGCGGCCGGCGGCCCGTCGCCGACACCGTCACGCTTGTGCAGGCCCTCGGTGACGCGGGAGTCCGGGCGCCGCTGTGGTGTGTGACCGACGGTGCCGTCGGCGTCGACGGCAACGCGCCGTCCGATGTGGACGGTGCGATGCTGTGGGGCCTCGGCCGGGTCGCCGCACTCGAGCTGCCCGACCGCTGGGGTGGCCTGGTGGACCTGCCGGCCGGTCCGGAGCAGGCCGCGCTGCTCGCCGCGGTGGTGAGCGGGGTGACCGGCGAGGACCAGGTCGCCGTGCGCGGCGGGAGGATCCTGGCCAGGCGGCTGGAGCACGCGCCGCGGGTGGCCGCCGCGCCGTGGCGTCCCCGCGGGACGGTGCTGATCACCGGCGGCACCGGTGCGCTCGGCGCGCGGGTGGCGCGGTGGGCCGTGCGGTCGGGCGCCGAACACGTGGTCCTGGTGAGCCGGCGCGGGCCTGCCGCCCCCGGCGCCGAGGAGCTGTGTGCCGAGCTGACCGCGGCCGGGGCACGCGCGACGGCGGTCGCGTGCGACGTGGCCGACGGCGCCGCCGTCACCGGCCTGCTCGACCGGGTGGGTCCGGTCGACGCGGTCGTGCATGCCGCCGGTGTGGTGACGTACGTGCCGATCGCGGAGACGTCGGTGGCGGAGTTCGCCGACGCGCTGACCGTGAAGGTCGAGGGCGCCAGGAACCTCGACGCCGCGCTCGGTGACAAGCCCCTGGACGCGTTCGTCCTGTTCTCCTCCGGCGCGGGCGTCTGGGGTGGCGGCGAGCAGGGCGCCTACGCCGCTGCGAACGCGTACCTGGAGGCGCTGGCCCAGTGGCGTGCCGCCCGGGGCCGCCCGGCGACCGCGATCGCGTGGGGCTCGTGGGGCACCGGCGGCATGCTCACCGACGACCGGCGCGTGCTGCTGGACCGTGCCGGGGTGCGCACCATGGATCCCGAGCCGGCTCTTGCCGCGATGGCCGCGGCGGTCGGGGCGGGCGAGCCGTCCGTGACCGTCGCCGCCATGGACTGGGTCCGCTTCCACGCCGGGTTCACCGTGCGCAGGCCGAGCCCGCTGCTGCGCGACCTGCCGGAGGTCGCCGAGGCGCTCGCCGCGGCGACCGCGACCGGCGAGGCGCCCGCCGGCACGCTGGCCGACCGTCTCGCCGGGCTGCCACCCGCGATGCGGGAACGCCACGTGCTCGAGTTGGTCCGCGCCACGACCGCGAGCGTGCTCGGGCACGCCGCACCCGCGAGCGTCGACCCGGACCGCGCCCTGCGGGAGGTCGGCCTCGACTCGCTGACCGCGGTGGAACTGCGCAACCGGCTCGCCGCCGCGACCGGCCTCACCCTGCCCGCCGCACTGGTCTTCGACTTCCCGACACCGGCGAAGATCGCGGCGCACCTGCGGTCGCTGTCCGGCGCCCCGGCGCGGACCGCGGCGGAACACGACGAGATCCATCGGCTCCTCGCCGGCCTCTCCGGCGAGGAGCTGCGCGGCTCCGGCGTGCTCCAGGCGCTGCGCGACCTGGCGGCACGGGACGCGGCCCCGACCGGCGATACGGGCGTCGACGACATCGACGAGCTCGGCCTCGACGACCTCGTGCGCATGGCGTCCGGCCGGGACTGACCACAAGAGACTGGGAAGGAAGGGATCGTGGCAACGTCGACCGACGAGATCGTCGCGGCACTGCGCAGCTCGGTCAAGGAGAACGAGCGGTTGCGCCGCCGGTTGGACGAGGTGACGCAGGGCGAGCCGGTCGTCATCGTCGGCATGGCCTGCCGTTTCCCGGGCGGTGTCGACAGCCCCGAGCGGCTCTGGGACCTGGTCGCGGCGGGCCAGGACGCCATCGGCCCGTTCCCCGAGGACCGGGGCTGGGACCTGTCGGCCCTCTACGACCCCGATCCCGACGCCGCGGGCCGCACCTACGTCCGGGAAGGCGGTTTCCTCGCCGGTGCCGCGGAGTTCGACGCCGGGTTCTTCGGGATCTCGCCGCGGGAGGCCCTGGCGATGGACCCGCAGCAGCGGTTGCTGCTGGAGACCTCGTGGGAGGCGGTCGAGCGGGCCGGCATCAACCCCCACAGCCTCCGCGAGTCCGCGACCGGCGTGTTCGCGGGCTTCACCAACCTCGACTACCTGGCCATGCACCAGGCGCCACCGGGCTACGAGGGCTACCTGCTGACCGGCAACATCGCGAGCTTCCTGTCCGGGCGGATCTCCTACACGTTCGGGCTGGAGGGCCCCGCGGTCACCCTGGACACGGCGTGCTCGTCGTCGCTGGTGGCGTTGCACCTCGCCACGCAGGCGCTGCGGGCGGGCGAGTGCACCACGGCACTGGTCGGCGCGGTCTCGGTGATGTCCGAACCGGGCGAGTTCCTCGAGTTCAGCCGCCAGCGCGGGCTGTCTCCGGACGGGCGGTGCAAGGCGTTCTCGGCCTCGGCGGACGGCACGGGCTGGGCCGAGGGCGCCGGTGTGCTCGTGGTGGAGCGGCTGTCGGACGCGGTGCGCCGGGGCCGGCGGATCCTGGCGGTGGTCCGGGGTTCGGCCGTGAACTCCGACGGCGCGTCGAACGGCCTGACCGCGCCCAGCGGTCCCTCCCAGCAGCGGGTGATCCGCCAGGCGCTGGCGAGCGCGCGGTTGTCGGCAGCCGAGGTGGACGTCGTCGAGGCACACGGGACGGGCACGAGGCTGGGCGACCCGATCGAGGCCCAGGCCGTGCTGGCGACCTACGGCCAGGACCGGGACCGTCCACTGTGGCTGGGGTCGATGAAGTCGAACCTCGGTCACACCCAGGCCGCCGCCGGCGTCGCCGGGGTGATCAAGATGGTCATGGCGTTGCGGCACAAGGTGATGCCGAAGACCCTGCACGCCGACGAGCCCACGCCCGAGGTCGACTGGACGGCCGGCGACGTGCGGCTGCTCACCGAGGCACGCGACTGGGCGGACCTCGGCAGGCCCCGCCGCGCCGGGATCTCGGCGTTCGGCGCCAGCGGCACCAACGCGCACGTGATCCTGGAGGAGGCGCCCGCCCCGCAACCGGCCGAACCACGCGGGGACACGCCCGCGCTGGTGCCCTGGGTGGTGTCCGCGCGGTCGACGGAGGCACTGCGTGCGCAGGCCACCCATCTGTCCACAGTGGAGGATGCGCCCGTCGATGTCGGGGCCTCGCTCGTGGCCACGCGGGCGTCGTTCGAGGAGCGCGCCGTGGTCCTCGGGGCCGACCGTGCCGAGCTCACGGCGGCACTGCGGACACTGGCCGACGACGGCCGCGGCCCCGGCGTCGTGCGGGGTACCGCCGTGCCGGGATCCCTGGCGGTGGTGTTCACGGGCCAGGGTGCGCAGCGGGCGGGGATGGGCCGGGAACTGGCAGCGGCCTTTCCGGTGTTCGCCGAGGCGCTGGACGAGGTGTGCGCGGCGTTTGGCCCGGGGTTGCGTGAGGTGATTTTCGAGGATCCGGATTTCGTTCTGTGGCAGACGGGGTGGGCTCAGCCGGCGTTGTTCGCGGTCGAGGTGGCGCTCTACCGGCTGTTCGAGTCGTGGGGCGTGCGGCCGGACTTCGTTGCCGGGCATTCGATCGGTGAGCTGACCGCCGCGTACGTCGCCGGTGTGTGGTCGCTGGAGGACGCCGCGCGGGTCGTCTCGGCCCGAGGGCGGTTGATGCAGGCACTCCCGGCCGGCGGCGCGATGGTCGCGGTCGAGGCGGCCGAGGAGGAGATCACCGCCGGGGTGGAGATCGCCGCGGTGAACGGCCCGCGGTCGGTGGTGCTCACCGGTGACGCGGAGGTGGTGGAGGCGGAGGCGGCGCGGCTGGCGGCGTCGGGTCGACGGACGAAGCGACTCACCGTGAGCCATGCGTTCCACTCCGCCCTGATGGCGCCGATGCTGGACGAGTTCCGGGCCGAGCTGGCGGCGGTGACCTTCCGCGAACCGGTGATCCCGTTGGTGTCCAACGTGACCGGCGAGATCCTCGGCGGCACGGATGCCGGTTACTGGGCCCGGCATGTCCGTGCGACCGTGCGGTTCGCCGACGGGATCACGACGTTGGCCGGCGCGGGAGTGACCACCTTCCTCGAGGTCGGGCCGGACGCCGCGCTCACCCCGATGATCAGCGAGACGGTCCAGGAGAGCGTGGCCGTGCCGACGCTGCGCCGCGACCGCGGCGAGGTGCGGACCGCCGTGACGGCACTGGCACAGCTGCACGTTCGCGGCACGACGGTCGACTGGACGGGCTTCTTCCCCGGCGCCCGGACCGTCGACCTGCCCACCTATCCCTTCCAGCGCACGCGGTACTGGCTCCGGCCGGACACCGAGCACCGGCCCCACCTCGACGAGCCGGTACCGGTGGCGCCCGCGCCGCGGCCGACCGGGCGGTGGCTCCAGGACGTCCCCGAGGGCGACCGCCCCGCCGCCGCCCTCGTGCTGGTGCGGAGCGCGGCTGCCGAGGTGCTCGGCTACGCCCGCGTCGACGACGTGGTCGACACCCGCTCCTTCAAGGACGTCGGGGTCGACTCGCTCGGCGCGGTCGAGCTGCGCAACCGGTTGCGTGCCGCGACCGGGCTGGAGCTGGCGACCACCGTCGCGTTCGACCACCCCACCCCGGCAGAGCTGGCCGAGTACCTGCTGGCGGAGGCGACCGGGTCGGCCGCGACCGAGACCGTCGCGGCGGAAGGGGCCGGCGCCGGCGCGGGGGAGCCGATCGCGATCGTCGGGATGGCCTGCCGCTACCCGGGCGGTGTCGCGTCCCCCGCCGACCTGTGGCGGCTGGTCGCCGACGGCGTCGACGCGGTCAGCACCTTCCCGGCCGACCGCGGCTGGGACCTCGACGCCCTCTACGACCCCGATCCCGACCGTCCCGGCACCAGCTACACCCGGGAGGGCGGGTTCCTGACCGGCCTCGCCCAGTTCGACCCGGCGTTCTTCGGCCTGTCCCCCCGGGAGGCGGTGTCGATGGACCCGCAGCAGCGGCAGCTGTTGGAGACGACCTGGGAGACGTTCGAGCAGGCGGGCATCGACCCGACCACGGTCCGCGGCGACCGGGTCGGCGTGTTCGTCGGCTCCAACGGGCAGGACTACCCCGACCTGCTGCCGGGCCGCCCCGAGGACTTCGACGGCTACCTGATGACCGGCAACGCGGCGAGTGTGATGTCCGGCCGGATCGCGTACACGTTCGGGCTGGAGGGTCCGGCGGTCACCGTGGACACGGCGTGCTCGTCCTCGTTGGTGGCGCTGCACATGGCCGTGCAGGCCCTGCGTGCCGGCGAATGCTCCCTCGCGCTCGCGGGCGGTGTCGTCGCGATGTGCACGCCCAACACCTTCGTGGAGTTCAGCCGCCTGCGGGCGCTGTCGGCGGACGGCCGCTGCAAGGCGTTCGCCGAAGGGGCGGACGGCACGGGGTGGGCCGAGGGTGTCGGCATGCTGCTCGTCGAGCGGTTGTCGGAGGCGGAACGTCGCGGGCACCGGGTGCTGGCGGTGGTTCGGGGCACTGCGGTCAACTCCGACGGCGCGTCGAACGGGTTGACGGCGCCGAACGGCCTGGCGCAGCAGCGGGTGATCCGGCAGGCGCTCGCGAACGCGCGGTTGGACCCGTCCGATGTGGACCTTGTCGAGGCGCATGGCACGGGCACCAGGCTTGGTGACCCGATCGAGGCGCAGGCGCTGTTGGCGACGTATGGAAAGGACCGTGACCGGCCGCTGTGGCTGGGTTCGCTGAAGTCGAACATCGGCCACAGCCAGGCCGCGGCGGGCGTCGGCGGCGTGATCAAGGCGGTACTCGCGATGCGGCACGGGGTCCTGCCGCGGACCCTGCACGCGGGAGAGCCGACGTCCCACGTCGACTGGGCGGACGGCCCGGTCCGGCTACTCACCGAGCCCTGGCAGTGGACGCAGGACGGCCGGCCGCGTCGCGCGGCGGTCTCCTCGTTCGGGGCCAGCGGCACCAACGCCCACGTCGTCCTCGAGGAGGCCCCCGCCTACGGAGAACTCGGACCGGCCGCCCCGCCGCCCGCGGTGCCGTTCGTGCTCTCCGCGCGCGGCGCGACCGCCCTCGCCGGGCAGGCGGCCCGCCTGCTGTCCGAACTGGACGGTGCGGACCCGTGGCCGCTCGCCGACGTCGGCTACTCGCTGGTGGCGACGCGCACGCGCTTCGAGCACCGGGCAGTCGTCGTGGGGCGCGACGAGGAGAGCCTGCGGGCAGGCCTTGTCGAACTCGCGGCCGGCCGGCCGAACCCCGCCGTCGTGACCGGCGTGGCTCGCCCGGCGGGCCGGGTCGCCTTCGTGTTCCCCGGTCAGGGTGCGCAGTGGGCCGGGATGGCGGTGGGGTTGTTGGAAGACTCGCCGGTGTTCGCGGAGCGGATGGCCGAGTGTGCGGCGGCGCTGGACCCGTTGACGGGTTGGTCGCTGCTCGACGTGGTCCGCAGCGTGGACGGTGCGCCGGACCTCGACCGCGTCGACGTCGTGCAGCCCGTGCTGTTCGCGATGATGGTGTCCCTCGCCCAGCTCTGGGACTCGGTCGGCCTGACGCCGGACGCGGTCGTCGGGCACTCGCAGGGTGAGATCGCGGCCGCGTGTGTGGCCGGCGCACTGTCGCTTCCGGACGCCGCGCGGGTCGTGGCGTTGCGTAGCAAGGCGTTGCTGGCCCTGGCCGGTGGTGGCGGGATGATGTCGGTCGCGCTGCCGGCCGCCGAGGTCGCCGACCGGCTCGCGCCATGGGCGGGCCGGCTCTCGGTGGCCGCCGTGAACGGGCCGTCGTCCACCGTGGTCGCGGGCGAGCCCGCCGCGCTCGACGCGTTGTTCGCCGCGCTCACCGCCGCGGACGTCCGGGCCCGCCGCGTCCCGGTGGACTACGCCTCGCACTCGTCGCAGGTCGAGGCGATCGAGGACGAGCTGCTCGCGGTGCTCGACCCCATCGCGCCGCGATCGAGCGCCGTGCCGCTGTACTCCACGGTGTACGGCGACGAGATCGACACCGCCGGCATGGACCCCGGCTACTGGTACCGCAACCTGCGCCGGACCGTCGAGCTGGAGAACGCGGTCCGGTCGCTGCTCGCCGCGGGCCACACGGTGTTCGTGGAGATCAGCCCGCACCCGGTGCTGGCCATGGGCATCCAGGAGACAGCCGGGGACACCGACGTCGTGTCGGCCGGCACGCTCCGCCGCGACGAAGGCGGCCTGGACCGGTTCCTGACCTCCGCGGCCGAGCTGCACGTGAGCGGCGTCCCGATCGACTGGGCCCGGCTGTTCTCCGCCGCCCGGCCGGTCGACCTGCCGACGTACGCCTTCGACCGCGACCGCTACTGGTTCGACCAGGCCGGCCCGGTGACCGGCGACGTCGCGGCGGCCGGGCTGCGCGACACCGGGCACCCGCTGCTCGGCGCCGCGGTCGAGCTGGCGGTCGGCACCGGGGTGGTGCTGACCGCGCGGCTCTCGCTCGCGACACATCCGTGGCTGCGCGACCACGCCGTGGCGGGCACGGTACTGCTGCCGGGCACGGCCTTCCTCGAGCTCGCGGTGCACGCGGGCGACCAGGTGGGCGCGGGGCGCGTCGAGGAGCTGACGCTCGCCGCACCACTCGTCGTGCCGGCCGAAGGCGCGGTCGCGCTCCAGGTCACCGTCGGCGAGGCGGATGACGCCGGCCGCCGGCAGCTCGACGTGCACTCCCGCCCCGACGACGACTCGCCGTGGACCCGCCACGCCACCGGCACGCTCGTGACCGCGGGCCCGGCGACCGTGAGCGGTCCCGCCGAGTGGCCACCCGAGGGTGCGGCCGAGTTCGACGTCGCGGACACCTACGAGACGCTGGCCGAGCAGGGCTACGAGTACGGGCCCGCGTTCCGGGGGCTGCGGCGCGCGTGGCTGCGGGGAGCGGAGGTCCACGCCGAGATCGCGCTGCCCGAGCCGGCACGGGACACGGTGGCCGGCTTCGCGCTGCACCCCGCGTTGCTCGACGCCGCACTGCACGCGGTGTTGCACAGGACCCTGACCGACGGTGCGGAGCCGATGCTGCCGTTCGTGTGGAGCGGGGTCACCCTGCACGCCTCGGGCGCGACGGCGTTGCGTGTCAGCTTCGCCCCGGCGGGCGTCGACGCGGCCTCGGTCGTGGTGTGCGACCCGGCCGGCGTCCCGGTGCTCACGGCGGACTCCGTGCGGTGGCGGCCGTTCTCCGCCGACGGGCTGACCAGGACCCGGCCCACGGAAAGCGACTCGCTCTTCGCCGTCCGCTGGGTCCCCCTCACCCCGGCCGGCGAGCCCGGTCGCGGGCGCTGGGCGGCGATCGGCGTGACCGCGGAGCCCGGCGTCGCCGAGTACGCGGATCTCGACCGGCTCCGCACGGCGCTCGACGGCGGCGCGCCCGTGCCGGAGGTCCTCGTCGTCCGGCCGTCCTGCCCGCCCGGTCCCGTCGTCGAGGCCACCCACGCGCTCGCCCGCGACGTCCTCGCGCTCGCGCAGCGCTGGCTCGCGGACGAACGGTTCGCCGACACGCGGCTCGTCGTGGTCACCTCCGGCGCGGCCGGGGCCGACCTGCCGGCGGCCGCGGCCTGGGGGCTGCTGAAGTCCGCGCAGACCGAGAACCCCGGCCGGATCCTGCTCGTCGACGCCGACCCCGAGCACGAATGGGCCGCCGTCGTCTTCGCGCTCGCGCACGGCGAGCCGCAGGTGGCGTACGGGCCCGGCGGAGCGCTCGTGCCGCGCGTCGGCCGGGTGGCCACCGACGAGGTCGCCGAACACCGGCCGCTGGACCGCGCCGGCACCGTGCTCGTCACCGGCGGCACCGGTGTCCTCGGCGGTCTGGTCGCCCGGCACCTCTACCTCGCGCACGGGGTCCGCCACCTGCTGCTGGCGAGCCGCGGCGGTCCCGACGCGCCCGGCGCGGACCGGCTGGTGGCCGAGCTGGTCGAGCTGGGTGCGGACCCGGTGGTCGTGGCGTGCGACCTCGCCGACCGGGACACGGTCGCCGCGATGCTGGCCCGCGTGCCGGCCAACCACCCGCTGACGGCCGTCGTGCACGCGGCGGGGGTGGCCGACGACGGCGTGGTCGGCTCGCTGACCGCGGCACGCCTCGCCGCCGTGCTGCGGCCGAAGGTGGACGCGGCGTGGCACCTGCACGAGCTGACCGCGGACGCCAACCTCGCCGCGTTCGTGCTCTTCTCCTCCGCCGCGGCGGCACTCGGCGGCGCTGGGCAGGCCAACTACGCGGCGGCCAACGGGTTCCTCGACGCGCTCGCCCGGCACCGGCATGCCGTGGGGCTGCCGGCCACCGCACTCTCGTGGGGCCTGTGGGCGCGGGCGACCGGGATCACCGGCCACCTGCGGGAGGCGGACTTCCAGCGGATGGCCAGGGCCGGCATGGCGGCCCTTGACGTCGACGAGGGACTGGCCCTGCTCGACGCCGCGCTCACCCGGCCGGAACCGTGGCTGCTGCCGATGCGGCTGGACACGAGGGCGTTGCGTGGTCAGGGAGATGCGCTGCCGGCGTTGCTGCGCGGGTTGGTCCGCGGGCCCGCCCGGCGCGCGGCCGGCGGCGAGACGGTGGTCGCCGGCGGGCTTGCCGACCGGCTCGCCGCGCTGGCGCCCGCCGACCAGGGCGCGTTGCTCGACGAGCTGGTCCGCAACCAGGTCGCCACGGTGCTCGGGCACGCCGAGCCGGCCCGGGTCGACGCCGAGCTGGCGTTCACCGCGCAGGGCTTCGACTCGCTGACCGCCGTCGATCTACGCAACCGGCTGAGCACGGCGACCGGGCGACGGCTGCCGGCGACGTTGGTGTTCGACCACCCGACGCCGAGAGCCCTCGCGGAGTACCTGCTCCGCGAGCTCGCCGGCGACGGGATGTCCGTCGAGACATACGTGTTCCGCGAGCTCGACCGGCTCGACACCGCACTGTCCACATCGGATCTGGACGCCGTGCTGTCCCGCCAGGTGCGGGTCCGCCTCGAAGGGCTCCTGGCCCGGTGCGGGCGCGACGAACCGCTCGCGTCCACATCGGACGGTGAGCTGACCGGCGAGCTCGACGGGTCATCGGCGGAGGAGCTCTACGACTTCGTCGGCAAGGAATTCGGAATCACCATCAACTGACCGGGGTGCGCAGCGCAAATGCCCAGCGACGACAAGCTTCTGGCCTACTTCAAGAAGGTGACGGCCGACCTCTACCAGACCCGCGGCCGCCTGGCGGAGCTGGAGAGCCGGGCCGGTGAGCCGATCGCGATCGTGGGCGCGGCCTGCCGGTTCCCCGGCGGTGTCGGCTCCCCGGACGAGCTGTGGCGACTGGTCGCCGACGAGGTGGACGCGGTGTCCGCGTTCCCGACCGGGCGCGGCTGGCCCGCCGACCTTTACCACCCGGACCCCGACCACCAGGGCACCAGCTACGTCCGCGAGGGCGGGTTCCTCCACGACGCCGACCTGTTCGACGCCGAGTTCTTCGGCATGAGCCCGCGCGAGGCGCTCGCGGTGGACGTGCAGCAGCGGCTGCTGCTGGAGACGTCGTGGGAGGCGTTCGAGAACGCCGGGATCGTGCCAGAGTCGGTCAAGGGCAGCCCGACCGGGGTCTACGCCGGCCTGATGTACGGCGACTACGGCTCGCGGATCAGGGACATCCCGACCGGCTTCGAGGGCTACCTGCTGCACGGCAGCGCGGGAAGCGTGGCCTCCGGCCGGGTCGCGTACAACCTCGGCCTGGTCGGTCCGGCGATCACCGTCGACACCGCGTGCTCCTCCTCGCTGGTGGCGCTGCACCTCGCCGTGCGCGCGCTGCGGGCGGGGGAGTGCGCGCTGGCACTGGCCGGCGGCGTGTCGGTGATGGCGACGCCCGGTCCGTTCGTCGAGTTCAGTCGGCAGCGCGGGCTGGCGGCCGACGGCCGGTCCAAGTCGTTCTCCGCCAATGCGGACGGCGCGGGCTGGGGCGAGGGCGCGGGCATGGTGCTGCTGGAGCGGCTGTCCGACGCGCGACGCAACGGCCGGCGGATCCTCGCGGTCGTCCGGGGCACCGCGGTGAACCAGGACGGCGCGTCCAACGGTTTCACCGCCCCGAACGGACCGTCCCAGCAGCGTGTGATCCGGGACGCGCTGGCCGACGCCCGGCTGTCCGCCGCGGACATCGACGCGGTGGAGGCACACGGCACCGGCACCCCGCTCGGCGACCCCATCGAGGCGGAGGCGCTGATCGCGACCTACGGCCAGGACCGGCGGGTACCGCTGTGGCTCGGGTCGCTGAAGTCGAACATCGGCCACGCCCAGGCGGCGGCGGGCATCGGCGGCGTGATCAAGATGGTGATGGCGCTGCGGCACGGGATGCTGCCCCGGTCGTTGCACGCGGACGAGCCGACGCCGCAGGTCGACTGGTCCGCCGGCACGGTGCGGGTGCTCACCGGGTCGCGGTCGTGGGAGCAGGACGACCGCCCCCGCCGGGCGGGCGTGTCGTCGTTCGGGATCAGCGGGACGAACGCGCACGTGATCATGGAGGAGGCGCCCGAGGCGGAGCCGGCACCGGCGGCGCCCGAGCTGCCGGCGACGCCCTGGGTCCTGTCCGCGAAGACGGCCGCCGGGGTGAGGGCCCAGGCGGAGCGGCTGCTGTCCTTCGTGGAGTCACGCGATCTCGTGGCGGCGGACGTCGGCTGGTCGTTGACGTCCACCCGGTCGTCGTTCGGGCACCGGGCCGCCGTGGTGGGCGCGGACCGCGACGAGTTGCTCGCCGGGTTGCGGACGCTGGCGGCCGGTGAACGGTCGCCGGCGGTGGTCCGCGACACCGCGGCCGCCGGGAAGCTCGCGGTGGTCTTCACCGGGCAGGGCGCGCAGCGGGTGGGCATGGGCCGGGCACTGCATGCCGCGTACCCGGTGTTCGCCGAGGCCTTCGACGAGGTGTGTGCCGCGTTCGGTCCAGGTCTGCGGGAGGTGATCTTCGAGGACGCGGATGTCGTTCTGGGGCAGACGGGTTGGGCGCAGCCGGCGTTGTTCGCGGTCGAGGTCGCGCTCTACCGGTTGTTGGAATCCTGGGGTGTGCGCCCGGATTTCGTTGCCGGGCATTCGATTGGTGAGCTGACGGCCGCGTATGTGGCGGGTGTGTGGTCGCTCGGGGACGCGGTGCGGGTCGTCGCCGCGCGGGGTCGGTTGATGCAGGCCCTGCCTCCCGGCGGCGCGATGGTGGCGGTGGGCGCGGGCGAGGAGGAGATCTCGCCCGGGGTGGAGATCGCGGCGGTCAACGGGCCGCGATCGGTGGTGCTGACCGGCGACGCGGAGGCGGTGCTGGCGGAGTCTGCTCGGCTCGAAGCGTTGGGGTGCAAGACGAAACGGCTCGACGTGAGCCACGCGTTCCACTCGTCGCTGATGGTTCCGATGCTGGACGAGTTCCGGGCGGTGCTGGCGTCGGTCACCTTCCGCGAGCCGGCCGTCCCGCTGGTGTCGGCTCGTGGCGGTGAGCCCGAGTACTGGGTTCGTCATGTGCGCGAGGCGGTGCGGTTCGCCGACGACCTGGCGACGCTGGCCGCCGAGGGGGTGTCGACCTTCGTCGAGGTGGGGCCGGATGCCGCGCTCACGCCGATGATCGCGGAAGCGGTCCCGGAGTGCGCGGCGGTGCCGACGCTGCGTCGCGACCGCGACGAGGTCCGCGCCGCCGTGACGGCACTGGCCCGGCTGCACGTCCGCGGCCGCGCGGTCGACTGGGCGGCCTTCTTCCGCGGCGCGAACGCCGTGGAGCTGCCGACCCACGCCTTCCGGCGCGCGCGGTACTGGCTCGAACCCGCCGCGGGCGACGCCGACGTGGCGTCCGCCGGGCTCGACGCCGCGCGGCACCCGCTGCTCGGCGCGACCGTGCGCCTCGCCGGGCAGGACGGCGCCGTGCTCACCGGACGGCTGTCCCGTGAGGCGCAGCCCTGGCTCGCCGACCACGCGGTGCTCGACACCGTGCTGCTGCCCGGCACCGCGTTCGTGGAGCTCGCCATGCGGGCCGGGGACCAGGTCGGCGCCGCGCGGATCGACGAGCTCACCCTCGCCACGCCGCTGCTGCTCCCCGAGCGGCACGCCGTGCGGGTCCAGGTCGTGGTCGGCGCGCCGGACCCGGACGGACGCCGTGACGTCGACATCTACTCGCGGCCCGAACCGGCAGAGGACGACCCCGGCGAGCCGTGGACCCGGCACGCGAGCGGCCGGCTGGCCACCGCCGCCGAGCCCGTCACCGGGCCCGCCGCCGACCCGGCGCCGTGGCCACCGCCGGGTGCGGTCGCGGTGGACACCGACGGCATCTACGAACGGCTCGCCGACACCGGCCACGGCTACGGTCCGGCGTTCCAGGGACTGCGCGCGGCCTGGCGTGCCGGCGACAACGTGTACGCGGAGGTGGTGCTGCCCGACGACCAGCGGGCCGCCGCGACGGCGTTCGCGCTGCACCCGGCCGCGCTCGACGCGGCACTGCACGCGATCGGCGCCAGCGGGCTGCTCGGCGAGGCGCCGGGCGCCGGCGAGGGACGGCTGCCGTTCTCCTGGAGCGGCGTGACCCTTTACGCGCCGGGGCCCGCGGAGCTGCGGGTGCGGCTCACCAGGACCGGGCCGGACTCGCTGTCGATCACCGTCGCCGACGGCGCCGGCCGGCCGGTCGCGTCCGTCGAGTCCCTCGTGCTGCGTGCGGTGACGGCGGGCCAGCTCGGCGCCGCACGCCGTTTCGGCCGCGACTCACTGTTCCTGCTGGACTGGGTGCCGCTGCCGCTGCCGGACGCCGCGGGCGCCGAACCGTGGCTGGTGCTCGGCCCGGACGAGCACGGCATCGCCGACGTGCTGCGCCTGAGCGGCCAGCCCGTCGAGGTCGGCACCGGACCGGACACCGGAGCGCCGGTGGCCGTCGCCCCCCTGCTGGCCGCGGTGGACGACCCGGCGACGGCGGTGCACGAGGCGCTCGCGCTCGCACAGTCCTGGCTCGCCGACGAACGGCACGCGGACGCCCGGCTGGTCGTGCTGACCCGCGGCGCGGTCGCGACCGGGGCAGGCGAGGACGTCACGGACCTGCCCAGGGCCGCGGCGCTGGGGCTGCTGCGGTCCGCGCAGGCCGAGCAGCCCGGCCGGATCGTGCTGGTGGACCTCGACGATCCCGGCGCCGTCCGGTCGCTGCCGGCACTGGTCGCCACCGGCGAGCCGCACGCCGCCCTGCGGGACGGCGGGGTCCTGGTGCCGCGGCTGGCCCGGGTGCCGGCACCCGGGGAGCCACGCACGCTTGCGGGGACGGTCCTGATCACCGGCGGCACCGGCACGCTCGGCGGGCTCGTCGCCCGGCACCTGGTCCGGGAGCACGCCGTCACGCGGCTCGTGCTCGCCAGCCGCACCGGGCCCGGCGCCGGCGGCGCGGCCGCCCTGCGCGACGAGCTGACCGGGCTCGGGGCCCGGGTCGAGGTGGTGGCGTGCGACGCCGCCGATCGCGCCGCGCTCGCCGCCGTCCTCGACACGATCCCCGCCGAGGAGCCGCTGTCCGTGGTGCACGCGGCCGGCGTCCTCGACGACGGGGTGCTCGCCGGCCTCACGCCGGAACGGGTGGACGCCGTGCTGGCGCCCAAGGTCGACGCCGCCCGCAACCTGCACGAGCTGACCCGCGACCGCGACCTGACCGCGTTCGTGCTGTTCTCCTCGGCCGCCACGACGTTCGGCGCCGCCGGTCAGGGCGGGTACGCCGCGGCCAACGCCTACCTCGACGCGCTGGCCCGGCACCGGGCCGCGCACGGCCTGCCCGCCACGTCCCTGTCGTGGGGGCTGTGGGAACAGGTCAGCGCGCTCACGGCCGGACTGTCCGACGCGGACCGGCGACGCGGCGCCCGCGGCGGCGTCGGCGCACTGCCGACCGCGGACGGGCTGGCGCTGTTCGACGCCGCGCTCGCGACGAGCGAGCCCCACCTGGTCCCGGTCCGGCTGGACCTCGCCGCACTGCGGGGGAGCGGGACCGTGCCGCCGCTGCTGCGCGGGCTCGTCCGCCCGTCCACCCGGACGGCGGCCCGCGGCGCGGCGGCGTCGTCGTTGCGGCAGCGGTTCGCGGCACTGGCCGAACCGGCGCGGAGCGAGGCCGCGCTCGCACTCGTCCGCGACCACGTCGCGGAGGTGCTCGGGCACGGCTCCCCCGCGGCGATCGACCCGGACCGCGCCTTCCAGGAGATGGGCTTCGACTCGTTGACCGCGGTCGAGCTGCGCAACCGGCTCACCGAGGACACGTCGCTGCGGCTGCCGGCCACGCTGGTGTTCGACCACCCCACCCCGCTCGCGCTGGCCCGCCGCGTGCTCGCGGACCTGCTCGGCGAGGACACCCGGCGGCCCGCCGTGGTCGCCGCGCCCGCCGCCGACACCGACGACCCCGTGGTGATCGTCGGCATGTCCTGCCGGTTCCCCGGCGGGGTGAGCTCCGCCGACGAGCTCTGGCGGCTCGTCGCCACCGGCACCGACGCCATCGGCGGCTTCCCGACCGACCGGGGCTGGGACCTCGCCGGCCTCTACGACCCCGACCCGGACAGCGTCGGCCGGTCCTACACCCGCCACGGCGGCTTCATCGCCGACGTGGCGGGGTTCGACGCCGCGTTCTTCGGCGTGTCACCGCGTGAGGCGCTGGGCATGGACCCGCAGCAGCGGCTCCTGCTGGAGACGTCCTGGGAGGCGTTCGAGCAGGCCGGGGTCGACCCGACCTCGCTGCGCGGCAGCCGAACCGGCGTCTTCGTCGGCGCCAACGGGCAGGACTACGCCGCGCTGCTGGCGGGCGCGCCCGAGGAGTACGAGGGCTACCTGCTGACCGGCGGCTCCGCGAGCGTGATCTCCGGCCGGCTGGCCTACGCCTACGGGCTGGAGGGCTCGGCCGTCACCGTGGACACGGCGTGCTCGTCGTCGCTCGTGGCCCTGCACCTCGCCGCGCAGGCGCTGCGCGGCGGCGAGTGCGACCTCGCGCTGGTGTGCGGCGCGGCGACGATGGCGACCCCGACGCTGTTCGTCGAGTTCAGCCGGCAGCGCGGGCTGTCCGCCGACGGACGCTGCAAGGCGTTCTCGGCGACCGCGGACGGCACGGGCTGGGCCGAGGGCGTCGGCGTGCTGGTGGTCGAACGGCTGTCGGCCGCGCGGCGGCACGGGCACGAGGTCCTCGCCGTGGTGCGGGGGTCCGCGGTGAACCAGGACGGCGCGTCGAACGGCCTGACCGCCCCGAACGGACCCTCCCAGCAACGCGTGATCCGCGCCGCGCTCGCGGCCGCCGGGCTGTCGCCCTCGGACGTGGACGCGGTGGAGGCCCACGGCACCGGCACCAGGCTCGGCGACCCGATCGAGGCGCAGGCCCTGCTGGCGACCTACGGCCAGGACCGCGACCGGCCACTGTGGCTCGGCTCGCTCAAGTCGAACATCGGCCACACCCAGGCCGCGGCGGGCGTCGCCGGGGTGATCAAGATGGTGATGGCGTTGCGGCACGGGGTGCTGCCCAGGACCCTGCACGTGACCGAGCCGACCCCCGAGGTCGACTGGACCGCGGGCGACGTGCGGCTGCTGACCGAGGCGCGGCCGTGGGCACGCGACGGGCGGCCCCGCCGGGCCGGCGTGTCGTCCTTCGGCGTCAGCGGCACGAACGCGCACGTCATCCTGGAGCAGGCCGCGGAGGCGGCGGCACCGGACGAGGACCGCCCGCCCGCCGCGGTGGCGCTGCCGGTGTCGGCCAGGTCCGGCGCCGCGCTGCGCGCACAGGCCGGCCGCCTGCTGTCCACTGTGGACTCGCCGGCGCCGCTCGGGGACGTCGCCGTCGCCCTCGCCACGCGCCGCTCGACGTTCGAGCACCGCGCGGTGGTCACCGGGACGGACCGCGGCGCACTCCTGGCCGGTCTGCGTTCCCTCGCGGCGGGCTCGCCCGCGTCGAACGTGGTCACCGGCGAGGCCGCGCGCCGCGGTGCCGTCCGGCCGGTGTTCGTGTTCCCCGGGCAGGGCGCGCAGTGGCTCGGCATGGCCACCGAGCTGATGGCGGGCTCACCGGTGTTCGCCGCCAGGATGCGTGAGTGCGCGGCCGCGGTGGACGCGTTCACCGACTGGTCGCTGCTCGCGGTCCTGCGGGGCGACGACGGCGCGCCCGAGCTGGACCGCGTCGACGTGGTGCAGCCCGCGTTGTTCGCGATGATGGTGTCGCTGGCCGAGCTGTGGCGGTCGCTCGGCGTGGTGCCGGCGGCGGTCGTGGGGCACTCGCAGGGCGAGATCGCCGCGGCCTGCGTGGCCGGGGCACTGTCCCTCGACGACGCCGCGCGGGTGGTCACCCTGCGCAGCGGGGCGTTGAAGAGGATCGCCGGGCGCGGCGGCATGATGTCGGTGCCGCTGCCCGCCGCCGAGGTCACGCGACGGTGCCCGGGGCTGTCCGTCGCCGCGGTCAACGGCCCGTCGTCAACGGTGGTGTCGGGTGACGTCGAGACCCTCGACGCGGTGTTCGCGGAGCTGACCGCGGCGGGTGTCAAGGCGCGGCGGATCCCGGTGGACTACGCGTCGCACTCCACGCACGTCGAGGCCATCGAGGACGAGCTGCGCGCGGTGCTGGCCCCGGTGTCGCCGCTCGCCCCGGCGATCCCGTTCCACTCGACCGTCGCGGGGATGGCGGGTGAGGCCACGACGCCGGACGCCGCCTACTGGTACGAGAACCTGCGGCGGACCGTCCGGTTCGCCGACGCGGTCCGAGACCTGGTGGTGGCGGGGCACGACGTCTTCGTCGAGGTGAGCCCGCACCCCGTGCTCACCGTGGGGCTGCACGAGACCGCCGACGACCTGGACCGCCCGGTCGTGGTCACCGGAACGCTCCGCCGCGACGACGGCGGGCTGGACCGCGTGCTGCTCTCCGGGGGCGCCCTCCACGTCGCGGGGGTGCCGGTCGACCTGGCCGCACCGCTCGCCGGCGCCGGCGGCCACCCCGTGGAGCTGCCGACCTACCCGTTCGAACGACGGCGCTACTGGCTGCGGCCCCGGGCCCGGACCGGCGGCGCGGACGGCCTCGGCCTCGGCGACGCGGGTCACCCGCTGCTCGGCGCCGTGGTGGAGCTGCCGGGGGACGGGGGCGTGGTGCTCACGGGTCGGCTGTCGCTGGCGACGCAGCCGTGGCTCGCCGACCACGCCGTGCTCGGCACCGTGCTGCTGCCCGGTGCCGCGTTCGTGGAGCTGGCCGCGCACGCCGCCGCGCGGGTCGGTGCGGACCGCGTGGCGGAGCTGACCCTGCACGCGCCGCTGGTGTTGCCCGCCGAGGGCGCCGTGCGGGTGCAGGTCGTGGTGCGGGAACCGGACGAGGCGGGACACCGCGGGCTGGGCGTGTACTCCCGGCCGGAGTCCGCGCCGGGACAGGAGTGGACCCGGCACGCACTCGGCTCGGTGGGCGGGACCTCGGTGGCGTGGACGAACGGGGCGGCGGAGTGGCCGCCGCCCGGTGCGTCCACAGTGGACGCGACGGCCGCCTACGACCGGTTCGCCGAGCTGGGTTACGGCTACGGCCCGGCCTTCCAGGGGCTGCGCCGGGTGTGGCAGCGCGACGACGAGGTGTACGCCGAGATCGCGCTGCCCGACGCGGCGGCCGGCGACGCCGGGGACTACGGGATCCACCCGGCGCTGCTCGACGCCGCGCTGCACGCCTCCGTGCTCGCCATGCACGCCGACAGCGAGCACGCGGTGCTGCCGTTCTCCTGGAGCGGCGTGCAAGTCCACGCCACCGGAGCCACCGCGGCAAGGGTCCGTTTCCGGCGGCTCGGGCCGGACACGGTCGAGCTCACGCTGACCGACGCCGAGGGCGGGCCCGTGCTCACCGTCGACTCGCTCGCGGCCAGGCCCGTCTCGCCGGCGCAGCTCGACCAGGCACGCGCCGCGCTCGGCGACCCCACCGTGCCCGAGGACTCGTGGTGCTACCGGATCGACTGGGTCCCGGCCGCCACACCGGCGGGGACGACGCTGGACGGCCGGTGGCTGGTGCTCGCGCCGGCGGGCCACGACGCGGACCCCTGGGTACGCGCCACGGCGGAGGCGATGGCCGCCCGGGGCGCGCTCGTGGAGCACCGCACGATCGGCGACGAGGGGCTGGACCGCACCGCGTTAGCCGAGGCACTCGCCGCCGTGGGCGGCGGCGACGTGCGCGGGGTGGTGTCATGGCTGGCCCTCGACGAGACCATGCTTGCCGAACACACCTCCGTGCCCGCCGGTCTGGCCAGGACCGTCCGCCTCTACCAGGCACTCGACGACGCCGGGCTCGACGCCCCCGTCTGGTCGCTGACCAGCGACGCGGTGTCCGCGACGTCGGCGGACCGGCTCGACCACCCGGTCCAGTCGATGGTGTGGGGCCTTGGCCGGGTGGTCGCGCTGGAGCAGCCGCGGCGGTGGGGTGGTTGCGTGGACGTCCCGGCCGAGCCGGCCGGGACGGCCGCTGCCCGCGTGGCCGACATCCTCGCCGCGGGTCAGGGCGAGGACCAGCTCGCGGTGCGCGACACCGGGGTGTTCGCTCGCCGGCTCGTGCGCACACAGCTCGTGGACACCACGGTCGGGCGGTCGTGGACCCCGGCCGGGACCGTGCTCGTCACCGGCGGCACGGGTGCGCTCGGCGGGCACGTCGCCCGCTGGCTCGCCGCGAACGGCGCGGCGCACCTCGTCCTGACGAGCCGCAGCGGGCGCGACGCCGACGGCGCGGCGGAGCTCGAGAAGGAGCTGGTGGACCTGGGTGCCCGGGTCACGATCGCACGGTGCGACGTGGCCGACCGGGAGTCCCTGGCCGCGCTGCTCGACGCGCTCGGCGAACGGCTGGACGCGGTGATCCACGCCGCCGGCGTGTCCCGGGACGGCGTGGTCGAGACCCTCGGCCCGGACGCCATGGACGTGGTGCTGCGGCCGAAGGTGGACGCGGCACGCAACCTGCACGAGCTGACCGCGGACCACGACCTGTCGGCGTTCGTGCTGTTCTCGTCGGTGTCGGGCGTGCTCGGCTCGGCCGGGCAGGCGGCCTACGCGGCGGGCAACACGTTCCTCGACTCGCTGGTGGAGCACCGGCGCGCCCGCGGGCTCGCCGGCACCGCCGTGGGCTGGGGCATGTGGGGCGGTGGCGGGATGGCGACGCTCGGCGGCAACGAGGAACGCATCCAGCGGCGCGGCATCCGGCCGATGGCGCCGGAGCCCGCGGTGGACGTGCTGGCCCGCGCGCTGCGGGCCGACGAGCCGTTCCTCACGGTGATCGACGTCGAGTGGCGCCGCTTCGTGGCCGCCGTGCACGGCGGCACGCCCCGGCCGCTGATCCGTGCCCTGCCCGAGGTGCGCGCGCTGGCCGCGGCCGCGCCGGCGGCGGCCGCCGTGACGGCGGAAAGCGCCGCCTCACTCACCGAGCGGCTGGCCGGCCTGTCCCCCGCCGAGCGCGCACGGTCGGTGCTCAAGCTCGTGCGCGACAACGTGGCCGGCGTGCTGGGCCACACCTCCGGCGCGGACGTGACACCCGAGCGGCCGTTCAGCGAGCTCGGGTTCGACTCCCTGGTCGCGGTCGAGCTGCGCAACCGGCTGACCGCGGCGACCGGGCTGCGCCTGCCGGCCACGCTGATCTTCGACTACCCGACGCCCTCGGCGCTGGCCACGCACCTGACCGAGGGGCTGAGCCCCGTCGAGAGGTCACCCCTGGACGCCGCACTGGCCGGGCTCGCCGGGCTGGAGACGGCCCTCGCCGCGCTCGCCCCGGACGAGGAGGGCCGCGCGCTCGTCCTCGACCGGGCGCGGGACGTGCTCGCGCGGGTCGGCGCCCCGGCCACCGGGACCGCCGTGCGGACGGCGGTCGAACGCCTGGAGACCGCGTCGGACGACGAGATCTTCGCCTTCATCAACACCGAGCTCGGCAAGTCCAGCTGACTGCGGAAAGAGTGACGCACCCGATGGACAACGAACAGAAGCTCCGCGACTACCTCAAGTGGGTCACCTCGGACCTGGTGGCGGCCCGCGCCAGGGCGGAGGAGCTGGAGAACCGGGCGACCGAGCCGATCGCCGTCCTCGGCATCGGCTGCCGCTTCCCGGGCGGCGTCACCACTCCCGAGGAGCTGTGGCGGTTGGTGGCCGGGGGAGCGGACGCGGTCGCGCCGCTGCCGGACGACCGGGGCTGGGACCTCGACGCCCTGTACGACCCCGAGCTGTCCCGGCCCGGTACGAGCTACGCCCGCGAGGGCGCGTTCCTGACCGGTCTCGGCGGCTTCGACGCCGGGTTCTTCGGGATCTCGCCACGCGAGGCCCTGGCGATGGACCCGCAGCAGCGGTTGCTGCTGGAGACGTCGTGGGAGGCGTTCGAGCGGGCCGGCATCGATCCGGAGTCGTTGCGTGGCAGCCGGACCGGCGTGTTCGTCGGCTCCAACACGTGGGACTACGCGCCGCCGCTCACCCACGCGCCGGAGGAGGTGGCCGGCTACCTGATGACCGGCAACACCCCGAGCGTGATGTCCGGCCGGATCGCGTACACGTTCGGGCTGGAGGGTCCGGCGGTCACCGTGGACACGGCGTGCTCGTCGTCGCTGGTGGCGTTGCACCTGGCCGCACAGGCACTGCGGGCGGGTGAGTGCGACCACGCCCTGGTCGGCGGCGTCGCCGTGATGGCCGCGCCCGGGGTGCTGATGGAGTTCAGCCGCCAGCGGGGGATGGCGCCGGACGGCCGGTCGAAGGCGTTCGCCGCGTCGGCCGACGGGGTGGGCTGGGGCGAGGGTGCCGGCATGCTGGTGGTCTCCCGCCTGTCGGACGCGATGGCTCTTGGCAGGCGGGTCCTGGCGGTGATGCGGGGCTCGGCGGTCAACTCCGACGGCGCCTCGAACGGGTTGACCGCGCCGAACGGTCCTTCGCAGCAGCGGGTCATCCGGCAGGCGCTCGCGAACGCGCGGCTCGATCCGTCCGATGTGGACGTCGTCGAGGCGCACGGGACCGGCACCAGACTTGGTGACCCGATCGAGGCGCAGGCCCTGCTGGCCACCTACGGGCAGGACCGTGACCGGCCGCTCTGGTTGGGTTCGCTGAAGTCCAACCTCGGGCACACCCAGGCCGCCGCCGGGGTCGCCGGGGTGATCAAGATGGTGATGGCGCTCCGGCACCAGGTCCTGCCCAAGACCCTCCACGTGGACCAGCCCACGTCCCAGGTCGACTGGACGGCGGGCGACGTGCGGCTGCTGACCGAGGCGCGACCGTGGGACGACGCCGGCCGGCCGCGCCGCGCCGGTGTGTCGTCGTTCGGGATCAGCGGCACCAACGCGCACGTGATCCTGGAGGAGGCGCCCGCGGCCGAGGACTCGCCGGGCACGGCCGACGTGCCGGCGGTGCCCATGGTGCCCGTGGTGCCGTGGCCGCTGTCGGCCGCTTCCGAGACCGGGTTGCGTGCCGTCGCCGACCGTCTGTCCACTGTGGATGAACACGCGGTGGACGTCGGGTGGTCGCTCGCGACCACCCGCGCGGCGCTGACCCACCGGGCCGTCGTCGTCGGCGGCTCCCGGGAGGCCCTTCGCGCGCTGGCGGAAGGAAAGCCGGGCGCCTGCGTCGAGACGGGCACGGTTCGGACCGGCTCGTTGGCGGTGATGTTCACGGGTCAGGGCGCGCAGCGGGCCGGCATGGGCCGGGAGCTGGCGGCGGCGTACCCGGTGTTCGCCGAGGCGCTGGCCGAGGTGTGTGCCGCGTTCGGGCCGGAGCTGCGCGAGGTGATCCTCGACGACCCGGATCGCGTGCTGTCCCAGACCGGCTGGGCACAGCCGGCGCTGTTCGCGGTCGAGGTCGCGCTCTACCGGTTGTTCGAGTCGTGGGGTGTGCGCCCGGACTTCCTCGGTGGGCACTCGATCGGTGAGCTGACCGCCGCCCATGTGGCGGGGGTGTGGTCGCTCGCGGACGCGGTGCGGGTCGTCGCGGCGCGGGGTCGGCTGATGCAGGCACTGCCCTCGGGCGGCGCGATGGTCGCGGTGCGGGCCGGCGAGGAGGAGATCGCGGCGGGCGTGGAGATCGCCGCGGTCAACGGCCCGCGGTCGGTCGTGCTCACCGGCGCCGAGGAGGTCGTGCTGGCGGAGGCGGCGCGCCTGGCGGCGTTGGGCCGCAGGACGAAGCGGCTCACGGTCAGCCACGCCTTCCATTCGTCGTCGATGGATCCGATGCTGGACGAGTTCCGCGCGGTGCTGGAGTCGGTCACGTTCCACGAGCCGGCGATCCCGCTGGTGTCCGAGGGCGTCGGCGAGCCCGGGTACTGGGTCCGGCACGTGCGGGAGACCGTGCGGTTCGCCGACGACATCGCGACCTTGGCGGCCGAGGGCGTCGGGACGTTCCTCGAGCTGGGGCCGGACGCCGCGCTCACCCCGATGGTGCGCGACTGCGTGCCGGACGCGACGGCCGTGCCCACCCTGCGCGCCGGCCACCCCGAACCCACGTCCGCGGTCACCGCGCTGGCCCGGCTCCACGTCACCGGCACACCCGTCGACTGGCGGGCGCTGTTCCCCGGTGGCGGCAGGACGCTGGACCTGCCCACCTACCCCTTCGAGCACGAACGCTACTGGCTCGACACCGCCGCCATCCTCGCCGGCGACGTGTCGGCCGCCGGGCTCACCGCGGCCGGGCACCCGCTGCTGAACGCCGTGGTGCGGCTCGCCGACGGCGACGGGCTCGTGCTCACCGGACGGCTCTCCCTCGGCGGCCAGCCGTGGCTCGCCGACCACGTCATCCACGGCTCGGTGCTCCTGCCCGGCGCCGCGTTCGCCGACCTCGCCGCGTGGCTCGCCGACCAGGTCGGCGCGGCGGCCGTCGAGCAGCTGACCCTGCTCACCCCGCTCGTCCTGCCTCAGCAGGGCGCCGTGCTGCTCCAGGTCGCGGTCGGCGGCCCGGATGCCGGCGGGCACCGCACGCTGTCGGTCCACGCACGCGCCGACGGCGCCGACGAGCCGTGGACCCGGCACGCCACCGCGGTGCTGTCCCCGGCCGGCGCGGCGGGCACCACCCTCGCGGACTGGCCGCCGCGGGCGGCCGCGGTCGACCTCGACGGGACCTTCGCGACCATGGCCGAGGCCGGTCACGCCTACGGCCCGGCGTTTCGCGGGCTCACCGCCCTGTGGCGGGACGGCGACACGGTCTACGCCGAGGCCGCGCTGCCGGCCCCACACGACGGCTCGGCCGCGGACCACGGGCTGCACCCGGCCCTCCTGGACGCGGCACTGCAGGCGATCGGCCCCGGCGGGCTCGGCGGCGACGGTCCGGCGGGCCTGCCGTTCGAGTTCGGCCGCATCACCCTGCACGCCACCGGCGCGACCGCGGTCCGGGCCCGCCTCACCAGGCAGCCCGACGGTGCCGTCGCCATCGCGCTCGCCGACCCGGCGGGCGCGCCGGTGGCCACGGTGGACGGTCTGCTGCTGCGGGCAGCCACCGCCCCGGGCGCCGCGCGAGGGCCGCTCTACCACCTCGACTGGGTCGAGGCGCCCCCGAGGACCGCCGAGCCCGGCACGGTCGTCGTGCTCGCCCCCGGCACGTGGCCGGCCCCCGCCGACCCGATGCCCGGCCACGTGGTGCTGCCGCTCCCACGGCACGGCTCCGGCACCCCGGACGACGTTCGGCACGCGGTCCACGCCGCACTGGACCTCCTGCGGGACTGGGTGTCCGACGAACGGTTCGGCACCGCCACGCTCGTCCTCGTCACCGAACGCGCCGTCGCGACCGAGCCGGATGAGGAGGTCACCGACCTCGCCCAGGCCACCGTCCGCGGCCTCGTCCGCTCGGCCGCCGTCGAGCACCCGGGCCGGTTCGTCCTCGCCGACGTCGACTCGTCCGACGCGGTCACCGCGGGGCTCGCCGGGGCGACCGGCGAGGCCGAGTTCGCCGTCCGCGGCGAGCGCGTGCTGGTGCCCCGCCTCGCCAGGACCGACGAGGGACCCGCGCTCGGGGTGGTGCCCACCGGCCGCTGGCGCCTCGACGTGACCGCGCCCGGCACGTTCGACAACCTCGCCTTCCTGCCGTCCCCCGAGGCCGACCGCGCGCTGGCCGAGGGCGAGGTGCGGATCGCCGTGCACGCCGCCGGGTTGAACTTCCGGGACGTGCTGATCGCGCTCGGCATGTACCCCGGCGACGCCGTGCTGGGCGCGGAGGGCGCGGGCACCGTCGTCGAGACGGGCCCCGGCGTCACCGATCTCGCGGTGGGGGACCGGGTGTTCGGGCTCCTGCCCGGGATGATCGGCCCGGTCGCGGTGGGCGACCGGCGGCTGGTGGCGCCGGTGCCCGAGGGCTGGACGTTCACCACGGCCGCCGCCGTGCCCGTGGCGTACCTGACCGCCTACCTCGCGCTGGTCGACCTCGGCGCGGTCCGGCCGGGCGAGTCCGTGCTCGTGCACGCCGCCGCCGGTGGCGTCGGCACCGCGGCCGTGCAGCTGGCCCGGCACCTCGGCGCCGAGGTGTACGCGACGGCGAGCCCGGCCAAGTGGCCCGCCCTGCGTGCCGCCGGCATTCCGGCCGACCACATCGCGTCCTCCCGCGACCTCGGGTTCGAGCAGGCGTTCGCCGGTCCCGGGATGGACGTCGTGCTCGACGCGCTCGCCGGCGAGTTCGTCGACGCGTCCCTGCGGCTGCTCGCCCCGGGCGGGCGGTTCCTGGAGATGGGCAAGACGGACGTCCGCGACCCGGGGCAGATCCCGGCGGGCGTCACGTACCGGGCGTTCGACATGTTCGACGCCGGTCCCGACCGGATCGCCGGGATGCTCCGCGAACTGCTCGACCTGTTCGACCGCGGCGCGCTCACCACGCCCCCGGTGACCACGGTGGACATCCGGCGCGCGGACGAGGCGTTCCGGTGGCTCGGGCAGGCCGGGCTCGTCGGCAAGGCCGTGCTCACCCTGCCCGCCGGCGGCACCGCGCTCGTCACCGGTGCGACCGGCTCACTCGGCCGGCAGGTCGCCCGCCACCTCGTGACCCGGCACGGCTACCGCAGGCTGCTCCTGCTCAGCCGGCGCGGTCCGGCCGCCCCCGGCGCCGCCGAGCTGGTGGCCGAGCTCGCCGGCCTCGGCGCGGCGGCGACCGTCCTGGCCGTCGACGCCGCGGACCGGGCCGCGCTCGAACGGGCCATCGCGACCATCCCCGCCGACGCGCCGCTCGACGCGGTGGTGCACACCGCGGGGGTCCTCGACGACGGCGTGCTGACCGGGCTCACCCCGGAGCGGGTGGACGCCGTGCTGCGGCCGAAGGTCGACGCGGCGTGGCACCTGCACGAGCTGACCAGGGACCGGGACCTGTCCGCGTTCGTGCTGTTCGCCTCCGCGGCGGCCACGTTCGGCGCGGGCGGGCAGGCCGCCTACGGCGCGGCGAACTCGTTCCTCGACGCGCTCGCCCGGCATCGACGCGCTCTCGGCCTGCCGGCGGTCTCCATGGCCTGGGGGCTGTGGGCGCAGGACGGGGGGATGGCCGGCGACCTGTCCGGCGCCGACCTCCGCCGGATGGCCCGCGGCGGCCTGCGTCCACTGTCCACACAGGACGGCCTGGCGCTGTTCGACGCCGCGTTCGCCCGCGGTCCGGCGAACGTCGTCCCCGCCCGGTTCGACCTCGCCGGGATCGGTGCGAGCGGCGCCGTGCCCCCGCTCCTGCGCGGCCTGGTCCGCACCGCGACCCGCAGGGCCGCGAGCACGGCCCACACCACGTCGCTCGCCGCGGTGCTCGCCCGGCTGCCCGAGGGCGACCGCCACGCCCATCTGCTCGACCTGGTGCGAACCCAGGCCGCCGTCGTGCTCGGCCACGGTTCGCCCGACGCCGTCGTGCCCGACCGGCCGTTCCGGGACATCGGGTTCGACTCGCTCACCGCCGTGGAGCTCCGCAACCGGCTCGGCGCCGCGACCGACGTGCGGCTGCCCGCGACGCTCGTGTTCGACCACCCGACCCCGGCGGCGCTCGCCGACCACCTCCTGGCCGAGCTCCACGGCACCGCCACGACCGCGGCGGGAACCGCGCCCGCGGCGGTCGCGACCGGTGAACCGCTCGCCATCGTCGGCATGACGTGCCGGTTCCCCGGCGGCGTCGGCTCGCCGGAGGACCTGTGGCAGCTGCTGGTGGACGGCCGCGACGGCATCACCGCGTTCCCAGCCGACCGCGGCTGGGACCTCGCGGCGCTGTACGACCCCGACCCGGACCGCGCCGGCCGGACCTACGTGCGCCACGGCGGGTTCGTCCCCGACGCCACCACCTTCGACGCCGCGTTCTTCGGCATCTCCCCGCGCGAGGCGATGTCCATGGATCCCCAGCAGCGGCTGCTGCTGGAGGCGGGCTGGACGGCCCTGGAGCGCGCCGGCATCGACCCGGAATCGTTGCGCGGCAGCCGAACCGGCGTGTTCGTCGGCGCGAGCGGCGAGACCTACTCGGCCGCGCTCGCCGCGGCCGGCGGCGACTACGAGGGCTACCTGCTCACCGGCAGCACCGGCAGCGTCCTGTCCGGACGGCTCGCCTACGCGCTCGGGCTGGAGGGCCCGGCGATCACCGTGGACACGGCGTGCTCGTCGTCCCTCGTCGCGCTGCACCTCGCGGGCAGGGCGCTGCGCGCGGGTGAGTGCGACGCCGCCCTCGTCGGCGGTGTGGCCGTGCTGTCCACACCGGACCTGTTCGTGGAGTTCAGCCGCCAGCGCGGACTGTCCCCGGACGGCCGCTGCAAGGCGTTCTCCGGCTCGGCCGACGGCACGGCGTGGGCGGAGGGCGTGGGCATGCTCGTCGTGGAGCGCCTCGCCGACGCGCGCGCCAGGGGGCACCGGGTGCTCGCGCTGCTGCGTGGTTCCGCGGTCAACTCCGACGGCGCGTCGAACGGCCTGACCGCGCCGAACGGCCCGTCGCAGCAACGGGTCATCCGCGCCGCGCTCGCCGACGCCGGGCTGGCCGCGCGGGAGGTCGACCTCGTGGAGGCGCACGGCACCGGCACCCGCCTCGGCGACCCGATCGAGGCGCAGGCACTGCTCGCCACCTACGGCCAGGACCGCGCCGACCCGCTGCGGCTCGGCTCGGTGAAGTCGAACCTCGGCCACGCCCAGGCCGCGGCCGGCATGGCCGGTGTGATCAAGACCGTGCTGTCCCTGCGCCACGGGACCATGCCGAGGACTCTGCACGTCACCGAGCCGACGCCGGAGGTCGACTGGTCCGGCGGCATGGTGGAGCTGTTGACCGAGGCGCACCCCTGGCCGGACACCGGTCGGCCCCGCCGGGCCGCGGTGTCCGCGTTCGGGGTCAGCGGGACCAACGCCCACGTCGTCCTGGAGCAGGCCCCGGCCGAGCGCGTGGCGCCCGCACCCGCGCCGGATCCGGTGGCCACGCCGTGGGTGCTGTCCGCGCGCTCCGCGCCGGCCCTGCGCGAGCAGGCCCGCGGGCTGCTCGCGGTGGACGGCCACCCGGCCGCCATCGGGTACACGCTCGCCACGGCCCGCGCGGCGCACGAGCACCGGGCCGTGGTCGTCGGGCACGACCGCGCGGAGCTGACCGCCGGCCTGCGGGCGTTCGCCGCCGACCAGCCCGCGCCGAACCTCGTCACCGGCCGGCGCGCCGACGGCCGGGTCGCGTTCGTCTTCCCGGGACAGGGCGCCCAGTGGCCCGGCATGGCCGCGCGGCTGCTGGAGACCTCGCCGGCGTTCGCCGAACGGATGGCCGAGTGCGCGGCCGCGCTGGCCCCGCACACGGGGTGGGCGCTCGCCGACGTCATCCGCGGCACCCCCGGCGCCCCGGGGCTCGACAGGGTCGACGTGGTGCAGCCCGCGCTGTTCGCGGTGATGGTCTCGCTGGCCGCGTTGTGGGGTTCTTCCGGGGTGGTCCCCGCCGCGGTCGTCGGGCACTCTCAGGGCGAGATCGCCGCGGCCTGCGTGGCCGGGGCACTGTCCCTCGAGGACGCCGCACGCGTGGTCGCTTTGCGCAGCAAGGCATTGCTGGAGCTGTCCGGGGACGGCGGCATGATGTCGGTCGCGCTCGCGGCGTCCGCGCTCCGGGAACCGTTGGTGCGATGGGAGGACCGGGTGTCGGTGGCCGCGGTGAACGGTCCGTCCTCGACGGTCCTGTCCGGCGATCCCGCCGCGCTCGACGAGCTCGCGGCGCTGCTGGGCGCCGAAGGCGTGCGCACCCGCCGGGTCCCCGTCGACTACGCCTCCCACTCCGCCCAGGTCGAGCGGATCGGGCGGCGCCTGGCGAGCGACCTGGCCGGCATCACGCCGCGGCCCGCGCGCATTCCGGTCTACTCCACCGTGACCGGCGCCCGGATCGACGGCGAGGAGCTGGACGCCGCCTACTGGTACCGCAACCTCCGGCAGACCGTCCGGTTGTCCGACGCCGTCCACGCGATGATCGCCGACGGCTACTCGACCTTCGTCGAGATCAGCCCGCACCCCGTGCTCACGGTGCCGCTCCAGGAGACCCTCGACGAGGCCGGCGTCGGCGAGACCGCCCTCGCGACCGGGTCCCTGCGCCGCGACGACGGCGGGCTGGACAGGTTCCTGCTCTCGGCGGCCGAGGTGTACGTGCGGGCCGTGCCGGTCGACTGGACCACCGTGCTCGCCGGCGAAGCACTGGTCGACCTGCCGACCTACCCGTTCGAGCGGACCAGGTTCTGGCCGGAGCCCGCGCCGGACACCGCCGCAGGCGGAACCGAGGACGGGACCGACCACGAGACCGACCCAGAGCTGTGGCAGGCGGTGCATGCCGGCGACCCCGTCGCGGTCGCGGGCGTGCTCGGCCTGCCGGCCGCGGCGCCACTGGCGGACGTGGTGCCCGCACTGGCCGCCCGGCAGGAGCGGCACCGGATGCGGTCCCGGTCCGCGGCCTGGTGTTACCGCGCGGGCTGGCGGCCGGTCGACCCGGCCGAGGGACGGCCCGCCGGGCACTGGCTCGTGCTCGCGCCGCGGACGCATGCCGGCGACCCGTGGGCCACGGTGCTCGCCGGGGCGCTCGCCACCACGGTCACCGAGGACCCCGACGACCTCGTCGCGTTGCTGCGTGCGGAAGATCCGGCCGGCGTGGTGTCCGTGGCGGGCCCCGGCGACGCCGGGGCCGGCCCGCTCGCGACCGCCGCCGCGACGGCCCGGCTCGTCCACGCCGCGACGGCGGCCGGCCTGGCTGGTCCACTGTGGACGGCGACGTGCGGCGCCGTGTCCACCGGTCCCGGCGACCCGCTGGACCGTCCGGAACAGGCACTCGGGTGGGGCCTCGGCCGGGTCGCCGCGCTGGAGCACCCTGACCTGTGGGGCGGGCTCGTCGACCTGCCGGCCACCGTGTCCGACGCCGCGGTCGACCGGGTGCTCGCCGTCCTTGCCGCGGGCGACGAGGATAAGGCCGCCGTCCGCGGGGGCCAGGTGTTCGCCCGGCGCCTGCGTCCCGCGCCCGTCGAGGCGGCGGCCGGCGACTGGACGCCGGCCGGCACCGTGCTGATCACGGGTGGGTCGGGCGCGCTCGGCACGCGGATGGCGCGCTGGGTGGTCGGCCGCGGCGCCGGGCACGTGGTGCTGGCGAGCCGGACCGGCGCCGCCGCACCGGGAGCCGCCGCGCTGGTCGCGGAGCTCACCGGCGCGGGAGCGCGGGTCACGGTGGCGGCGTGCGACATCGCCGACCGCGAGGCGCTCGCCGCCCTCCTCGCCGAGCTGGCCGGCGCCGGGGACCCCGTGCGCGCGGTCGTGCACACCGCCGGGGTGGTCGACTTCGCCGCGCTGGCCGAGCTCACCGACGCATCCCTCGCCGCCACCGCCGCCGCGAAGGTCACCGGCGCCCGGAACCTGCACGAGCTGCTCGGCGACACCGTGGACGCCTTCGTGCTGTTCTCGTCGGTCGCCGGCACGTGGGGGAGTGGCGGCCAGGCCGCGTACTCCGCGGCCAACGCCTACCTCGACGCGCTCGCCGAGCACCGCCGCGGCACGGGCATGGCCGCCCTGTCGGTCGCGTGGGGCTCCTGGGACGGCGGCGGCATGGTCGACGAGGAACGAGGCCGCGTGCTGGCCAGGACCGGGTTGCCCGCCATGGCGCCCGATGTCGCCGTCGCCGCACTGGAACGGGCACTCGGCGGCGCGGACCCGACGCTGGTGGTGGCCGACGTCGACTGGGCGCGGTTCTTCCCGGCGTTCACCCTGCGCCGGCCGAGCCCGCTGCTGCGCGACCTCCCCGCCGTGCGGGCACTGGGCGAGAACGGGGAGGACACCACGGAGCGGGATGCGGACGACGCCGCCGGCTGGTCGCGCGAGCTGGCCGCGCTGCCGGGCCCGGCCCGGGCGGCCGAGGTCCTGCGGCGGGTGCGGACCGAGGTGGCCGTGGTGCTCGGCCACGCGTCCGCCGACGCCGTGGCACCCGACCGCGCGTTCCGCGAGACCGGCTTCGACTCGCTCACCGCGGTCGAGCTGCGCAACCGCCTTCGCCGGGCCACCGGGCTGCCGCTGCCGGCGACGATCGTGTTCGACGAGCCGACGCCTCGCGCGCTGGCCGCGTACCTGCTCGCCGCGCTGGACGGCGACGGCGCGGCGCCGGTCGAGGCCGCACTGTCCGAACTGGACCGGCTGGAGCCCGTCCTGCTGTCCGCGGGCGGCGGCGCCCCGGACCGGGAGCGGCTCGTGACCCGGATGCGGTCACTGCTGGCCAGGCTGTCGCCGGACACCGAGGACACCGACGACACCGACGACACCGACGACGCGGCGGAGCTGGACCACGCGTCCGACGACGAGCTGTTCGCCTTCATCAACACCGAACTCGGCAGGTCGAGCGAAGGGATGCCTGGTGGCCACTGACGAGACCGGCGCCGAGGCCGCCAGGCTGCGCGACTACCTCAAGTGGGTCACCACCGACCTGGTCGCGGCCCGCAGACAGGTGCGCGAGCTGGAGTCCCGGCAGGCGGAGCCGATCGCGATCGTCGGCATGGCCTGCCGCTACCCGGGTGGCGCCGACACCCCGGAGCGGCTGTGGGACCTCGTCGCGGCTGGCCGGGACGTGATCGGCGAGTTCCCCACCGACCGCGGCTGGAACCTCGCGGCCCTGCGGGGCGACCCCGACCGGTGGGGCACGGTCTCCACGCGGCAGGGCGGCTTCGTCGACGGCGTCGCCGAGTTCGACGCGGCCTTCTTCGGCATCTCGCCACGCGAGGCGCTGGCCCTCGACCCGCAGCAGCGGCTGCTGCTGGAGACGTCGTGGGAGGCGTTCGAGCGGGCCGGCATCGATCCGGAGTCGTTGCGTGGCAGCCGAACCGGCGTGTACGTCGGGTCGAGCATGCAGGACTACGGCACCCTGCTGACCGCGGGACCGGTCGGCCTGGAGGGCTACCTGCTCACCGCGAACGTCGGCAGCGTCGTGTCCGGCCGGCTCTCCTACACCTTCGGGTTCGCCGGGCCCACGCTCACCGTCGACACGGCGTGCTCCTCGTCGCTGGTGGCACTGCATCTCGCCGCGGCGGCGCTGCGGGCGGGCGAGTGCACGCTGGCGCTGGCCGGGGGCGCCACCGTGATGGCCACACCGGGGATGCTGCAGGTGTTCAGCCGCCAGCGCGGGCTGTCGCCGGACGGGCGCTGCCGGTCGTTCTCGGCCGACGCCGACGGCACCGGCTTCGCCGACGGGGTCGGCGTCCTGGTGCTGGAGCGCCTCGCCGACGCGCGGCGACAGGGACATCCGGTGCTGGCGGTCGTGCGTGGCTCCGCCGTCGGCTCCGACGGCGCCTCCAACGGGTTGACCGCACCCAGCGGCCCCGCCCAGCGCCGGGTCATCCGCGACGCCCTGGCCGCCGCTGGACTGGCCGCGAGCGACGTCGACGCCGTCGAGGCACATGGCACCGGCACCCGGCTCGGCGACCCGATCGAGGCGCAGGCACTGCTCGCGACCTACGGCCAGGACCGTGCCGAACCGCTGTGGCTCGGTTCGGTGAAGTCGAACATCGGGCACACCCAGGCCGCCGCGGGCGTCGCCGGAGTGATCAAGGTGGTGCAGGCGCTGCGGCACAGGCTGCTCCCGAGGACGCTCCACGCGGACGAGCCCACCCCGCAGGTCGACTGGTCGGCAGGCGACGTGCGGCTGCTGTCGAACGAGCGGCCCTGGCCGCCCGGGGACGTGCCGCGGCGGGCGGGCGTCTCGTCGTTCGGCGCCAGCGGGACGAACGCACACGTGATCCTGGAGGAGGCCCCCGCCGCCCCAGCGGAGCCCGCCGCGAACGGCGTGCCACCCACCGCCCAGGCCTGGGTGCTGTCGGCCAGGTCGTCCGCCGCACTGCGCGCGCAGGCCGTCCGGCTCGGCGAACGGGTCCGGGCGGACCCCACGCTGCGGGCGGGCGACGTCGGCTGGTCGCTCGCCAGGACCAGGTCGGCCCTGCCCCACCGCGCGGTGGTCCTCGGCGCCGACCGCGACGAGCTGTTGGCCGCGCTCGATGCCGTGGCCGAGGAGCGACCGACCCCGCACGTCGTCACCGGCGTGGTCGCACCCGGCGCGCTCGGCGCCCTGTTCAGCGGGCAGGGCGCGCAGCGACCCGGGATGGGCCGGGAGCTGCACGGTGCCCATCCCGTGTTCGCCGAGGCGTTCGACGAGGTCTGTGCCGCGTTCGACCCGCTGCTGCCGGCACCGCTGCGCGAGGTGGTGTTCGGCGGGTCCGCCGAGCGGCTGGACCGCACCGGCTGGGCGCAGCCGGCGCTGTTCGCCGTGGAGGTGGCGCTGTACCGGCTGCTGGCGCACTGGGGCGTGGCACCGGACTTCGTCGCGGGACACTCACTGGGCGAGCTGACCGCGGCGCATGTCGCGGGCGTGTGGTCGCTGCCGGACGCGGCGCGCGTGGTGGCCGCCAGGGCACTGCTGATGCAGGACCTCCCCGCGGGCGGCGCGATGGTGGCGATCCGCGCGACGGAGTCCGAAGTGGACGAGCTGCTGGCGGTGGCGGACGGGGCGGCCCTGGCCGCGATCAACGGACCCGAGTCCGTCGTGGTCTCCGGCGAGACCGGCGACGTGCTGGCGATCGCCGAGCACTTCCGGGACCGGGGCCGCAGGGTCAGGCGGCTCGCCGTGAGCCACGCCTTCCACTCCCCGCTGGTGGCCCCGGCCCTCGCCGGCTTCCGCGCTGTGCTCGCGGACGTTGCCGCGGCCGAGCCGTCGATCCCGTTGGTGTCCAACGTGACCGGCCGGCTGGTGACCGCGCGGGAGATGGCGGACCCGGACTACTGGGTCCGCCACGCCCGCCGGCCGGTCCGCTTCCACGACGGGATCCGCACCCTGGCGGAACTGGGCGTGACGACGTTCGTCGAACTGGGCCCGGACGGCGTGCTCACGCCGCTGGTGCGGGACTGCGTCGCCGGCGACACCGCGGTCTTCTCCGTGCTGCGCCGCGACCGGCCGGAGCACACGGCATTCCTGGCCGGCCTCGCCCGGCTGAACACCCGAGGCGCCACGGTGGACTGGCGCCCGGCGTTCGCCGGCGCACACCGTGTCGACCTGCCGACCTACCCCTTCCAGCGCCGCCGGTACTGGCTGGACGTCCCGGCGCCACCCGTGAGCACCACACGCGCCCGCACCGACTCCCGGCCCAGCCCCGGCGAGGAGGTGTTGGCCGGCCGTGGCGGGGAGGAGTTCGCAGGCCTCGGCGAGGGGGTGTTGGACGGGCTCGGCGAGGCGTCCGTGCCCGCACTGCGCAGGGCGCTGGCAGGCCGCCCGCCCGAGGATCGCGAGACGATCCTCCTCGACGGCGTGCGCGGCGAGGTCGCCGCTGTCCTTGGATACGAGGACATCGAGCCGGACCACGCCTTCACCGAGCTGGGTTTCGACTCGCTGACCCTGGTGGAACTGGCCGACCGCCTCGCCGCGGCCACCGGTCTGGCGCTGCCCGCCACGCTGGTGCTCGACCATCCGACCCCGCGCGTCCTGGCCAAGTTCCTCCTGACGGAACTACCCGACACGGAAACCGCAGCCGCATCCGCCAGCCTCACCGGCGTTCTCGCCGGACCCGCCGGCCCTGCCGCTGCTTCCACCGACCCGGGCGGCGCGTCCGCTGCGCCTACCGCCGTATCGGGTGCGCCTGCCGCCAGATCTGTTGGATCCGCCGGCCCTGCCGCCACATCCGCCGCACCTGCCACCGGAACGGTCAGATCCGGCGGCCGTGCCGGCGTGGCCGCCGGCCGTGCCGGCGTGGCGAACGGATCTGCCGCCGGCCCCGCGGCCTCCACCACGTCCGCATCGGATCCCAGTCCCGCGCCGGACAGCAGGCCCACGCCGGATGCCAGGCCAATATCACCCGTCCCTGGACGAACCACCCACCTGCTCCCCGTCTTCCGCGAAGCCTGTGCGAGCGGTCAGGTGCGTGAGGGCTTCGCCGTGCTGGCCGCGGCAGCGCGGCTACGCAGCGGCGCCGAACCCGCCCCGACAAACAAGATGGTGTTCGCCCGTGGCCCCCGGCAACCGGCGCTGCTCTGCCTTCCGTCGGTGGTGGCGCCGTCGAACGCCTTCCAGTTCGCCCGCTTCGCCGCCGCCTTCCGGGACGAGCGGTCGCTGTCGGTACTCCCGTACCCGGGCTTCGCCGCGGATGAGCGGTTGCCGGCCACGAGAGACGAGATCGTCGCCGAGCGGGTGGCCGCCGTGCGGCGGGCCGCGGCGGGTGCGCCGTTCGTCCTTGCCGGCTACTCCTCCGGTGGCTGGATCGCGAACGCGGTAGCCGCGGCGCTCGACACCGACGGCACGCCCGCCGCCGGTGTCGTCCTGCTCGACTCGCACCTGCCCGACAGCCCGGGGCTCGCCGGCATCCAGTCGACGCTGCTCGGCCGGATCTACGGCGCCCACGAGCTGGTCGCCGAGGTGACCGACGCCGAGCTGACCGCGATGGCCCGCTACCTGGAGCTGTTCGAGGACTGGCGGCCGGCGCCGGTCGGCGTGCCGACGCTGCTGGTCGCCGCGACGCGGTCGGTCACCGGTGACGGCGCCGCGCCGGCTGTCGACTGGCCGCACGACCACACCACCGGCGTGCTTGACGCCGACCACCTTTCCCTGATCGAGGACATGGCCAGACCGGCGGCCGAGCTGGTCCGGAACTGGCTGCGTGAGGAGATGCCGTGACCGGAACGACCACACCGGACCTGCTGAGCCCGGAGTTCACACAGGACCCCTATCCGGTGTACCGGGACCTGCGCGAAAGCGGCCCGGCACACCGGACGATCGTCAAGACGCTGACCGTCGAGCTGCACGCCTGGGTGATCACCGGCTATGACCAGGCCCGCGCGCTGCTGGCCGACCAGCGCCTGTCCAAGGACGCGAGCGGACTGCCCGGGATCGTAGAGCGGCACAAGGTCCGGCAGGAACCGGTGGCGCTGGCGAACTTCGCGAGCATGCTGTTCAGCGACCCGCCCGACCACACGCGGCTGCGCCGGATCATCGGCCGGGCGTTCACCATGCGCCGGGTCCAGCAGCTGCGGCCGTGGATCGAGCAGGCGACCGCACGCCTGCTGGACCGGATCGAGACCGGCGCGGTGACCGACGCGGTCGACGCCGTCGCCCTGCCGCTGCCGATCTCCGTGATCGGCGCGCTGCTCGGTGTCCCACCCGAACGGCACGACGACTTCCGCGGCTGGAACGCGACCTTCACCAGCGTCGACGCCACGATGGCCGACAAGCAGCGCGCGCACGTCGCGGCCACCGCCTACCTGAAGGGTCTCATCGAGCACAAGCGCGCCGAGCCGGCCGACGACATGGTGAGCACGCTCGCCCACCCGTCCGGTGACGAGCCCGCGCTCGACGACACCGAGCTGCTGTCCACGATCTTCCTGGTCATGAACGCCGGGTACGAGACGACGGCCAGCATGATCGGCAACGCCATCCACGCGCTGGTCGACGACCCCGGGCTGCGCCACGAGCTCCGCGCGGCGCCGGAGCGGCTCCCGCGTGCCGTCGAGGAGTTCCTGCGGCACGAGAGCCCGCTCAACCTCGCGACGGTGCGGTACACGCTCGAACCGGTGCCGGTCGGCGACGTGGTGATCCCGGCCGGCGAGATCGTGTTCGTCTCCCTCGCCGCGGCCAACCGGGACGGCGGCCGGTTCGCCGAACCGGACCGGCTCGACGTCGGGCGCGCCGAGAACTCGCACCTCTCGTTCGGGCATGGCATCCACCACTGCGTCGGCGCGCCGCTCGCGCGGTTGGAAGGCGAGATCGCGTTGCGGGGCCTGCTCGAACGGTTCGCGCACTGGGAGCTGGCGGTGTCCAAATCGGACCTGCGGTGGCGGAACAGCCTGCAGTTCCGGTCACTGGAGCGCCTGCCGGTGCGGTTCACCTGAAGTTTGTCCGAATACCGGAGGAATGGAGACAGTAGATGGGCAAGAGCGTGGTGCACGACTTCTTCGAGCTGGGCGCCAAGGAGGACATCGACGGGGCGTGGGACTGCTTCGCCGACGACGGCGTCTGGATCGCGGCGGAGGGCACCGGCCCCGGTACGACCTACACCAAGCCGGAGATCCGCGACCTGTTGGTCAAGATGAACGACCTCGGCAAGGAGGTGCGTGCCCAGGGCATGGACGGCAGGTTCGAGGAGCCCGTGTTCCTCGTGAACGACACCCAGGCCGTGGTGGAGTGGTCGCTGCGCAAGGACGACGGCACCGTCATCGACCGCGGCATCGACCTCTTCACGTTGCGGGACGGCAAGATCACCTGCAAGGACGTCTTCCGCAAGGCGTGACCGGAGTTTCTTAGGGGTTGCCGCACACCGGGCAGCCGATAGCGTCCTCGGTGAGGGCAAGCGCAGAAATTGCCGACACAGCAAGGGAAAGCGAATTCATGACGACTTCTGAGGCGGTGCAGACGCCGACCGTCGAGCCCGCGTTCATCTTCGGCTTCACCGCGCCAGGGCCGCTTCTGGACTGGGCGTGGGCGAACGAGCGGCTGACCGCGGCCCGCAACTTCTGGCTGGCGACCCCCGGGGCCGGCGGCATGCCGCACTGCCGGCCGATGTGGGGCTTCTGGCGGGAGAACGGGCTCTGGTTCTCCACGGTGAACCGGATGGTCGACCATCTCAAGAACGACGGCCGGCTCGTGGTGCACACCGAGAGCGCGGACGAGACCGTCATCATCGAAGGGCGTGTCGAGCAGCTGTTCGGCAAGGAGAACCTGCAGGTCATCTCCGACGGGTACGCGGAGAAGTACGGCCACCAGACGAACGCGACCGACGAAGGGGTCTTCACCCCGGAGGGTTACGGCGGACCGGGGTTCCGGCTCCAGCCGGAACGGGTCCTCGGCTGGGTCGCACCGCAGTTCAACACCGCCACCCGGTGGGTCTTCTCCTCCTGAACCCGGCCTGGAAGAACCGCTGGCGCGGCAGGTTCACCGCCGCGCCAGCGGTTCTTTCGTGTGACGGCGCCCTGCTTGCCGCCACGTACAAGGGTCCCCACAAAAGGAAGGTCCTCGCCGGGTGGGGGAGGGCCCGGCGAGGACCTGACGTGGACGAGAGGGGATCAGCTCGTCACACGCGTTCGGGGTGCGGCGACCACGGTGACCGAGGCGGGTCCCAGGGTCATCAGGGTCAGTGGCCGCAACGGCGTGCTCTCCTCGGTGAGCGCCAACTCCCACCGCTGGGCGATCGTGCCGAGCGCGATGCACGCCTCCATGATCGCGAACCCGTCACCGATGCACTTGTGGACGCCGGCGCCGAAGGGGATGACCGCGGTGCGCGGGATGTTCGGCTGCCTCGTCCGGCGGTCCGGGTCGAACCGCGCCGGCTCGTCGAACACGCGGCTGTCCCGCTGCAGCGCGTACGGGCTCACCCCGAACTGCGTGCCGGCCGGGAAATCGTGACCGCCGATGCGCACCTGCTCGATGGCCTCCCGGGTCATCGTCCACAGTGGAGGATAGAGGCGCAGCGTCTCGTCCAGCACCGACCGGGTGTAGGTCAGCTCCCGCACGTCGACCTCGCAGGCGGGCCGGTCACCGACCACGGAGTCGATCTCCGCGTGGAATTTCTCACGGACCTCCGGGTGCGCGGCGAGCAGGCCGAGTGCCCAGGCGATGGTGTTGGCGGTGGTGTCGATCCCCGCCGCCAGGAACGTGATCACCTGGTCGTGCAGCTCCTCGTCGGTGAAGCTGGTCCCGGTCTCCGGGTCCTTCGCCGACATGAGCAGCCCCAGCACGTCGGAGCGCTCCTCGTTCCCGCGCTGGGCGGCGATGATCTTGTCGACGGCGCGGTGGAAACGTTCCACGTACTCGCGGTACCGGCGGTTGGCCTTCGTGGGGAGCTTCGCCATCGCGGCGATCGGCGCGGTCATCTGCCGGTACATGCCGCCGATCAGCCCGTCGAGCGCCGCCGCGGCCTCGGACACGATCTCGAGGGACTCGGTGTCCTCGGTGTCCGCGGAGAAGAAGCAGCGCAACGTGACCCGGGTGGTCAGGTCGTGCACGGCCTGGAGGATGTCGATCCGTTGCCCCGGCTGCCAACCGCCGACGAGGGCGTCCACCTCCGCCTGCATCGCCGCGCCGTAGGTGTGGATGTGGTTGTTGTGGAAGGCGGGTTGGGTCAACCTGCGCTGGCGCCGGTGCTCTGCCCCACGGGCCGTGGCGAGGCCGTTGCCCATGATCGTGCGGGACCGCTCGAAGAACGGACCGCCCCTGCGGAACTCCTTCGCGCGTTCCACGAGGAGATGATGCGCGTAGTCGTGCCGGGTGAGCATGTGGACCGGTGACGGTCCGAACTTCACCACGACGATGTCTCCGTGGTCGCTCAGGGAACCGAGGAAGCCGAGCGGGTCGCTCCGCAGCTGGCGGGAGTGACCCAGCAACGGGACGGCACCGGGTGCCACTGCAAGTCGCCAGGTGCTGTCCGCGGCGGTCGTCGTCATGTCGCTCGTCGTCTCCTCTGTTCGAAGGGGGACCAGGGGCCGGTCGCCGTCAGCTCGCACGATGTCCGCCGATGCGGGTTGCTGTCATGACACCAGCAGCCGCCGGAAAAGGAAATACCGGGAACTTAGGGGTGGAGTATCGGCGACGGCGTTCCGTGCAGGGGATTCTTAGGGGCGGTCCGCCGTGTTTGCGCACATTATCGTCGGGCCTCGACGTTTTTCACGCAAATCTCGGAGGAACGCCGATGACCGACACCAAACCCGACACCAAACCCGTCAACACCCCCGCGGCCGCTGCCACCGGTGGTACCAACCCGGGAGGGCACCTGCGCTCGCTGACGAGCCTCCGCTTCCTCGCGGCGTTCCTCGTCTTCGGCACCCACGCCGGCCTGGAGTCCCTGTTCTCCGACCAGGGCGTCGGCACCGCGGTCAACGAGTTCTTCGGCCCCGGCGGCCGGTACGGCGTCTCGTTCTTCTTCGTGCTGAGCGGTTTCGTGCTGACCTGGACGGCCCGTCCCGGCCAGACGGCGCGCCGGTTCTGGCGGGCCCGCGCGGCGAAGATCTATCCGGTGCACCTGGTCACCGCGCTCGTCGCGGCGGTGCTGCTGGTCACCGTGGCCAAGGCCGCGCTCGACCCGACGGTCGTCGCCACGAACCTGTTGCTGCTGCACGGCTGGGTGCCCCGGGTCGACATCATGGTCAGCCTGAACACGCCGTCCTGGTCGTTGTCCTGTGAGGCGTTCTTCTACCTGCTGTTCCCCGTGCTGCTGTTCGCGGCCCGGCGCATCCGGCCGAGCCTGCTGTGGTTGGCCGCCCTCGCGTCGATGGCGGTCGTGGCGGTCACCCCGCTGCTCAGCGAGATCCTCGTGCCGACGGAGCCGCGGCTGCCCGGCTACGGGGTGTCGCTCGAACAGACCTGGTTCCTCAAGTGGTTCCCGCCCTCGCACCTGTTCGAGTTCGTCACCGGCATCCTGGTCGCGCGGATCATCATGTCCGGCAAGTGGATCCGCTTCGGGTTCGCGCCCGCCGTCGTGCTCGCGGCCGTCGGCTACGCGCTCATCACGATGCTGCCGTTCAGCTACACCTTCGGCGCCGTCACGGTCCTGCCGACCGCGTTGCTGATCGGCGCCGCCGCGCACGCGGACATCACGGGCGCGTCCACCTGGGGCCTGCGTGCCCGGGTGCCGGTCTGGCTCGGGCAGATCTCGTTCGCGTTCTACATGGTGCACTGGCTCGTGCTCTCCTTCGGACACCGGTGGGTCGGCCCGGGACCGTGGGGCGTGCCCGGCGCGCTCGGCCTGATCGCGGCGGGGCTGGCCGTCTCCATCGTGCTGTCGTGGGCGCTGCACGCCGCGGTGGAGCGGCCCTTCGTCCGGGCGTTCGGCCGTTCCAAGCGCGCCGCGCCGCACCTGGAATCGGAGGCGAACTGGTCGCACAAGAACTGTGAGTGACCTTTCAGGTAATGGTCCAAAACAGACGATCGACGCGATACGCGGCATTTCCTGGCCGTAACTCTGCACGCGTTACGGCGCGAGACGTCTCAAAAGGGGGGTAGTGACTTACTGCCCGTTCGGGCAACGATGGCGTTACGGGTTGCCGTGCGACGCAGCCGGCTTCCGACCCGGAACCCGCGGCCGACCAGCTGTCCGCAGAACGGACGGCTACCACGTCGTGCGCGGGATATCCGTTCGCGATCGAACCCGAGGGCGAGGAACTGCTGTGGGGCTACTGGAGCGAGAAGCCGAACGCGCGTTGATGGATTCGTTGCTCGAGGAACTCGTGAACGGACGGGGCGGTGTCGTCGTCGTGTCCGGTCCAGCCGGATCGGGACGAACCGCCCTTTTGTCCGCATTTGCCGAAATGGCCTGTGTGGCCGGTGTTCTGGTTGTCGCGAGAGGATTCTCGCCGTTCGAGTCCGGGGTGGACATCGACTTACTCGGGCGGGTCGACGACAAACCGGTCCTGGTGTGCGTCGATGACGTGCACCAGGCCGACGACGAATCGACGACCCGCCTGATGAGGCTCGCCTCGACGGCCCGATCGATGCCGATCCTGCTGGTGCTGGGCATGCGGCCCGGGGTGCGGCAGACCGAGCTGGCGGCCATGTCCTACCTGCGTGACCGGGTCCAGGCACACCGGATCGAGCTGTGCGGCCTGTCCCTGGCGGCCGTGCGCGAGCTGGCCGCAGAGCAGGGCTTCGACGTCGACGAGCACACCGCCCGCCGGATGTCCGATGTGGCCGCGGGGAACCTCACCCTGCTGAAGGCGATCATCGCCGACTTCGGCCGCGGGGTGCGGGAGGTCTCCCCGTCCGACCGGCTCGCCCGCATGGTCGGCCCGGTCTACCGACGCACCGTGCTGGAGTGCCTGCACCGGCTCTCGCCACCGGTTCGCGCGGTCGCCAGGACGATCGCCGTTCTGCGCGAGTTCGCCACCCCGCGGGCGATCGCCGAGGTCGTCGAGCTGCCGGTGCCGGTCGTCGACGGCGCCGTCGGCGAGCTGTGGGCGGCTGGCGTACTGGCGAACGGCCGGTTCCGCCACCACGCGGTCGAGTCCGCCGTGCTCGACGCGCTGCCCATCCAGGAGTCCGCGGCGCTGCACCGGCGGGCCGCGGCGGCCATGCGGGAGATGGGCGTGTCCGCTGTGGAGGTGGCCAGGCGGCTGATCGTCGCCGACCAGGCCGACGAGTCGTGGACGGCGTACCTGGTGGACGAGGTGGTGGTCCAGGCGCTCGCGATGGACGACCGTGCACTCGCGACGGACGCGCTGCGGCTCGCGTTGCGGGCGGCCACCGACGACCGGGCCAGGGCCGACATCCTGGTGCGGTTCGCCGTCGGGTACGAGGCGACCGACTCGGACCTGTGCTGTCAGTACTTCCACGAGGCGACCGTGCTCGTGCCGGAGGCCCAGCTGTGGCCGCGGTTCTCGAGTGTGCTGAGTGGACAGATGGTCCGCCGGGGCCGCGGCCGCGAGGCGCTGAGCAGGCTGGCGGCGGCCGGTGCCGCCGCGCCGCCGGCCGACCAGCTCCGCATGGCTGCGGACCGCCTGCTCGTCTGCGGTGACTATCCCGCACTGCTCGACGCCGCGGGCCCGGCGCGGCTCGCGACCGTGCCGGACGGCGCGGGCGACCAGGCCGCCCGCTACGAGGCGGCCCGGTTCCTGGTCTCCGTTCTGTCCACACCGGAACCCGACGCGGACGACGTCCACGCGGCGGAGGACGCCTTCTACGGTTGCACGTTCGCCGAGCACACGGCGGCGACGTCGCTGGCCGCGCTCACCGGACTGCTGTACGCCCGCGAGTTCGAGCTGGTCCGCTCGCTGGCCACCGAGCTGGCCAGAGGGGCGCGGCGGCGGTGCGCACCGGTGTGGCAGGCCAGGTTCCTCGCGTTGCGTGCGGAGGCCATGGTCCGCGGCGGCGGCTACGCGGAGGCCGTCGCGGACGCCGAACAGGCCCTGTCGCTGCTGCCGCAGCCCGCCTGGGGCGTGTGGATCGGCGGACCGGTGTCCAGCCTGGTGCTGGCGGCGACGATGACGGACGACCAGGCGCCGTCGCACCACCACCTCGCCGGCACCGTGCCCGCCGCCATGTACGAGACCCGGTACGGCGCGCACTACCTGTACGGCCGAGGGCACCTGCATCTCCGCGAAGGCCGCGCGCACGCGGCCTTCGCGGACTTCGCCAGCTGCGGGCGGCTGCTCGCCGGCTGGAACATCGACCACGAGCACGTCCTGCCGTGGCGGCTGGCGGCGGCCGGCGCGTTGCTCGCCATCGGCGACCAGGACGAGGCCGTGGACCTGATCGACGAGCGCGTCCGGCGGGCGCGCCGCGTACCGTTGCCGGGCAGCCGGGGCGTCACCTGCGTCGACGAGCACCGGACGCCCCGCGAGCGGGTGTTCGACGCGCTCGCGGGCGCGGCGGGAGACGGCGGGCTGGTCGAGGCGATCCGCCGCGTGCTGGCCACCGACGGCGAACCGGCGCAGCAGAGCGCGGCGCGGTACCGGATCGAGGACCGGTACTCCCGCTACCTCGACAAGCTGACCGCCTCCGAGCAGCAGGTGGCCATCCTGGCCGCGAGGGGCCGCAGCAACCGCGTCATCGCGCGGACCCTGTCGGTCACCGTCAGCACCGTGGAGCAGCACCTGACCCGGACGTACCGCAAGCTGGACGTCACCGGCCGCCAGGAGCTGCGGGCACGGCTCGGCTGAGAGCCGGCTACCGCAGGGTGGTCCGGGCCCAGGCCGCCACCTGGGCCCGGCTCTGCAGGCGTAGCGCGGCCCGCAGCGCCGCCAGCTGCGCGGCCACCGTCCTGGCGGACACGCCGACCCGGTTCGCGATCTGGCTGTTCGTCAGGCCCTGGGCGACCAGCACGGCGATCACGCGCTGCCGCGTGGAAAGCTCGGCCGTGGCGAACTGGTGCTCCCCGAGCCCGGTGCCGGACACACCGAGCGCGTACGCGCGGGCCGCGGCGGGGGACAGGTTCTCGGCGGCCGCCCGCACGAGGCTGACCTCGCCGGCGTCCACCCACTCCGCGGGGAGGTCCGTCGTCCGGCCCGCGGCACCGAGACCCGCCAGCCCGCTGCGGCCCAGCAACGCGCGCGCGGCCTCGGTGAGCCGCACCGCGCGACCGCGGTCGCCACGCATCGTCTCGACCACCGCGAGCTTGTTCAACGGCTCCGGCAGCAGGGCGGGCTCGGCGGGACAGATGCGCAGGGCCTCCAGCGTGTGCCCGCGTGCCACCGCCGGCAGCCCGCGGGCGAGCGCGACGTCCGCCGCGGTGCACAACGCCCGTACCTGGGTCCACTCGTCCGCGCCGCGGGCGGCCCGCAGCGCCGCGTCGGCGGCCGCCTCCGCCAGGTCGAGCTCGGCCGCCGCGAGCCGGCTGGTGGCCAGGCGCTCCAGGCAGCGGCTGACCCCGGCGGACGGGTCCGCCCCCTCGGCGACGGCCAGCGCGGCCTCCACGTTCGCGGTCGCCCCCGCGTGGTCGCCCACCTCGCGGCGGCACGCGGCCAGCTCCAGCAACGCCCTCGGGAGGATGGCGGCCGTGCTGGCCCGGCGGGCCTCCGCGACGGCCAGCTCGGCCAGCTCGACGGCCTCGGCGCCGCGCCCGGCGGCCCGGCGGGCGACGGCGACCTCGGCCAGCAGCAACGCCCGGTCCACGCTCTCGGCCGGCGCCATCCGCAACGCGTGCCGCACCAGGTGCTCGGTCCGGTGGACCAGCGCCTTGCCGCGACGGCCACGCATGAGGCCCCAGACCAGCAGCACGATCCGCGGGTCGTCGTGCTTCGCCGTGCACTCGGCCGCCTGCTCCAGGTACGGATCCAGCTCCGGCAGCCGCAGCAGCAGCGCGCCGGGCGTGGCGACCGAGTGCCGCATCCGGCCCAGCTGCCCGTGGAGCCAGGCGATGAGGCGCCGCTGCGTGGCCTGCCGCTCGCTCGCCTCGTCCAGCCGTTGCGCGGCGTACCGGCGGACGCAGCGCAGCAGCCGGAACGCGCCCGCGCCCCGCTCGTCCTCCTCGGTGGCGACGAGCGACTTGGCGAGCAGGCCGGACAGCACGTCGGCCAGCCCGGACTCCGGGTGGTCCGCGTCGCAGCACACGGCGGCCGCGAGGTCGAGGCGGAACCTGCCGGACAGCACCGAAAGCCGCCGGAACACGACGCGCTCGTCCGTGCTGAGCGTGGCGTGGCTCGTGTCGAACGCCGCGAAGATGCTGCTGTGCCGTGCCGTCGCGGTCCTGTTGCCGACCGTGAGCACGTTCTCCTGGCGGCGCAGGCGGTCCAGCAGGTCGGTGACGGTGAACATGCCGATCCGCCGCGCCGCGAACTCCAACGCCAGTGGCAGCCCGTCCAGCTCGGCACACAGGCCGGCGACGGCGGGCGCGGTCACCTCGCCGAGGGTGAAGTCCGGGTTGGACGCCGAAGCCCGTTCCACGAAGAGCTGGACCGCGTCCGCGCGCAGGACCGTCGAGGGATCGGCCTCGGCGCCCGTCGCGTCGGGCAGCGGAAGCGGGCCGACGTCGATCACGACCTCGCTCGGGATGCGCAGGATCTCCCGGCTCGTCGTGAGGATGCGCAGGCGGGGGCACCCGGCGGCGAGTGTCTGTACCAGCAGCGCGCACCCGTCCAGCAGGCTCTCGGCGTTGTCGAGCACCAGCAGGCCGTCCCGGTCCCGCAGCTCGGCGGCGAGGTCCGCCGCCGAGGACGCCGGCACGCCGAGGAGCTCGGCGGTGGTGGCGGCGACCTCGTCGTCCGAGCGGACCCTGTCCAGGTCGAGCCAGCCCAGCACGGTGTCGTCGGCGAGCAGCAGCTCGGCGAACCGCGCGGCGAGCCGGCTCTTCCCGGTGCCGGGCGCCCCGGTGAGCGTGACCACCTGGGTCTCCCGGTGGGCACGGAGCCAGCCCAGCTCCTCACGCCGGCCGACGAACCGGTCGAGGTAGGCCGGGAAACCGGCCGGCGCCGCGGCCGGGTGCGCGGGCTGGAGGGCGGCGCCGCGCGGATCGCCGCGACCGCCCCCGCGTGCCGCCATCCGGCTTCGGTACGCCCGCTGGCGGCAGGCGTTCGAGCAGTACTGCTGCTTGGTTCCCGCGCGCTGGCGCCCAGCCCTGATCGGGATCCGGGAACCGCAGATCACACAGTTCAGCGGCGACATCGCCTCGTGCTACCCCTATCACCCTGACCCGCCGAGCCGTGCGCCCGGCCGCGGTCCGTAAGCCTCCGGCTAGTGCGGTCGTGACGTCGTGACGAGGTCGGTCTGCGGGGGGTCGCTCGTCCGGTCGTCCTGGTGTTCCGTGGCGGCCACCCACGCGGCCAGCTGGGTGCGGGAGCGGATCATCAGCTTGGTGTAGATGTGCTTGATGTGTGAGGAAACCGTGCTGCCCGCGATGCGCAGATGCTCGGCGACCTCACGGTTCGCCATGCCCGCGGCCACGAGCCGGGCGATCTCGAACTCCCGGCGCGTCAGCTCCGAGGACCCCGGCTCGGCCAGCATGTCGCTCTCGCCGAGCAGGTAGGACAGCAGCTGCGGGCGGGTGAGCGACTCCGCCGTCCTGCGTACCCGTTTGGCCTCACCGTCGGGTAACAGCTGTGCCGCGGCGCGCTCGGCGCCCACGAGCCGCCCATGCCACCAGCCGGGCGTCCGGGCCGACGCCGGCGCGGTGGCCCGCATCAGCGCGGCGGCGGTGAGCAGCGCGAGGCAGCGCCTGGCCTGGTCGGTGTGCAGCGCCACCAGCGCCAGTGCCTCGACGACGTAGGGCAGGCTCGGGTCGTTCTCCCGGAAGACGGCGACCGCGTCGCGCAGCCCCTGCTCGGCGGCGGCCACCTGCCCGGCGTTGAGCTCCGCGAGGCTGCGCACGAACAGGTAACTGCCGAGCTGGTGCGGGTTGGCCTGTTCCGGGAACGTCACCGGGGTGGCCGCGACCGCCGCCGCTGCCTCGTCCCCTCGGCCCTGGCCCATCAGGAACCACGCGTAGATGTGCAGGCACAGCGCCAGGCCGAACTCGTCGTCGAGCCTGCTCGTGGTGCTGATCGCCTCCTCGTAGTGCCGGTTCGCGGCCTCGGCGTCGCCCACGAGGGAGCACGCGGTGGCGAGCGTGTTGAGCGCCCGGGTCAGCGCCCACTGGTTGCCGCCGGCCCGCGCGCTCGCGACCGCCTCACCGAGCAGCCGGATGGCCTGCTCCGGCGCGAAGTCCAGTTCGGACAGCCAGACCGTCCACGTGAGCAGGTCGCTGCGGTAGGCGGACGCCGGGTCGCGGTCGAGCGCGCGCCGGATCAGGGCCTGGCCCTTCTCCGGCTCGCCGTTGTGCAGGTAGAAGTACGCCAGCAGCACGGCGAGCAGGTCATGCCGGTCGTCGTCGCCGGCCGACCAGGTCCGGTCGACGGCGACGGCGAGGTAGGAGACCCGCTCGTGCAGCCACTGGCTCTCCGCGTGCGAGAGCATGTACATCTGGGTGAGCACACGTACCCGCTGCCACAGCCAGTCCACGAGCCGGTCGTAGCAGGCCCGCACCTCGCCCGCGTCGGTCAGCAGCGCCATGGCGTAGCGCGACGCCGCGGTGCGCAGCCGGAAGCGGTGCTGCTCGGAGTCGCTGTCCGCGCGCTGCACCAGCGAGCTCGACTCGAGCCGCATGAGCACCTCGAAGACGATCTCCGGTGCGACACCGGCGCCGGTCACGACGGCCGCGGCCTCCGCGTCGAAGTCGGCGGGCAGCACCGCGAGCGCGCGGAACACGGCCCGCTCACGGGCCGCCAGCGCCTGGTAGGCCCGCGTCAGCGGCGCCCTGGCGTCGTCGGGCGCCTGCCGCCTGCCCGACGGACCGGGTGGCGTCTGCGCGGACGACTCCCGCGCGAAAACCCCTGGTGTTTGCGCATGCAATATGACTACCCCCAACTCACTCACTGTCTCGATCTCGCCCTTGACATGCCCGCCGCGGACGTCCCTTTCCGCGTGGGGCGCCTACTTCCCTGTGTGTTGCTGGATCCCCTTCGGCCCTCAACCGCCGGGTCGATCACCCGGCCCGGCCGGGCTTCGTCTGCGCAGTCCGGAGACGAGCAGGTCGAGCAGCCGTGCGGCGTGTGCCACGCCCTGCTCGGAGTGCCCGGCCACCAGAGCGATGGTGTGGGCGAAGGCCATCAGGTCGCTGACGGCGAGATCCTCTCGGAAGGAGCCCTCGTCCTGTGCCCGGCGCAGCAGCGGCGCGGCGGCCCGCTCCAGCGCCTCGCGGCAGGCGGCGAACAACGCCGACGCGTCGTCCTGCCTGCCGGCTGTCAGTGCCTGCGCCAGCCCCCGCTGCATCGTGAGCTCGATCAGCTTGCCCAGCCAGGTCGTGAGCGCCACGTCCGCCGACGGCCCGTTGAGGAGCCGTTCGGCCTCGGCGCACTGTTCCTCGACACGTCCCCAGAACACGGCCGTCATCAGTGCGTTCCGCGTGGGGAAGTGCCGGTACAGGGTGCCGGAGCCGACACCCGCGTTGCGGGCTATCTCGTCGAAGGACACGTCAGTGCCCTGCTCGGCGAACAACGCGTCGGCCGTCGCGACGAGACGGTCGAAGTTGCGGCGAGCGTCCGCCCTCGTGGGACGGACGATCCGCACTGGCGGTGCCGGTTTCTGCACGTCGTCATTCCTCCTGCTTGCGAAACGGAGAGTAGTCCCCGTATTCTCCTCCGCGAGACGGGGAGCTGTCTCCGTTTCTCTGGGTCCACGCTTACCAGGTCGGGCGGCGGCGCTCAACCGTGTTAGGCCCATTCAAAACGATGAGCAATGCGAGCGGGGCTCGCTGAAGGGGGCGACACGATGTCCGGCAGTTCGGGTACGTCCGCACCGGCCGCCAGCGCCGAGGCGGCGACCGCGTCCCGAGGGGCGATCCTCACCACGATCCTGGCTGTTCAGCTGCTGAACACCATCGACATCACGGTCATGAACATGGCGCTGCCGCAGATCCGGCAGAGCCTCGACATGTCGCCGACCGCCCTGTCCTGGGTGATCAACTCCTACGCGCTCGCGTACGGCGGGCTGTTGCTGCTCGGCGGTCGCACGGGGGACATCCTCGGACACCGGCGAGCGCTGATGATCGGCGTCTCGGTCTTCACGCTCGCGTCGCTGCTCGGCGGGCTCGCGCAGGCGCCGTGGTGGCTGCTGACCGCCCGGACGCTGCAGGGCATGGGCGCCGCCCTCGCCGCGCCGACGACGATGGCACTGATCGTCCGCATCTTCACGGACGCGACCGAACGCACGAAGGCGCTCGGGATCTCGGTCATGGCGTCCGGCATCGGCTCGGCGGGCGGCCTGCTGCTCGGCGGCCTGCTCACCGACGCGGGTTCGTGGCGGTGGGTGCTGTTCATCAACGTGCCCGTCGGCGTCGCGATCCTGCTCGTCGCCCCGCGCGTGATCCCGCCGTCGGCCAAGCTCGGCGGCCGGTTCGACCTCGGCGGCGCGCTGTCGGCGTCCCTGGGCATGACGGCGCTGGTCTACGGGTTCGTGCGCGCGGCCGAGTCCGGCTGGACCGACCCGATGACGGTCGTCGCGTTCGCCGTCGGCGTGCTCCTGCTGGCCTCGCTCGTGCTGATCGAGTCGAAGCACGCACAGCCGATCGTGCGGCTGGGCCTGTTCGCCGACCGGAACCGCAGCGGCGGGTTCGCGGTGTTCGTGTGCTCGGGTGCCGCCATGTTCGGCATGTACTTCTTCTTCACCCAGTACGTGCAGGACGTGCTGGGCATGAGCCCGCTGGTGGCCGGCCTCGCGTTCCTGCCCATGGCGCTGCCCATGATCGTCGTTCCCCGCACGCTGACGCCGAAGCTCGTGAACATGATCGGCGCGAAACCGACCATGCTGATCGGTCTCGCCGCCGTCGCCACCTCGATGCTGTGGCTGTCCCGCCTGTCGCCCACCTCGACCTACTTCGAGGTGGTCTTCGGCCCGATGGCCATCGCGGGTGCCGGCGTCGGCCTGCTGAACGCCCCACTGGCGGCGACCATCCTGGCGGCCGTGGCCCCGAAGGACGCGGGCGGCGCCTCCGGCCTGCTGCAGACGGTGGGCATGATCGGCGGCTCGACGGGCACCGCCATCCTGGTGACGATCTTCGGCACGACCGTCCGCGACGACCCCCGGTCCGCCACACTGGGCCCGACCTCCAACGAGGTCCTCTCCCACGGCATCGCCGCCGCCTGCCTGGGCGGCCTCACCTTCGCGATCGTCGGGTTCCTGATCGTGCTGGTCGTGCTGCGCCCCGCCCCCCGCAAGCGGGCCGAGGCCACGAGCTGACCCACCCCGGCGGGGCCGACGGGCTCGTCGGCGTCACCAGCGGTGACGCCGGTCGACGACGAAGTCCTTGAGCCCGACCCGAAGCAGCCGGTACTTGACGTCGGCCTCCCCGCCGTCGGTCGTGGCCCTGACCCAGGCCGCGACCGCGGCGATGGCCGGGTCGTGGCCCTGCGCCCGGAGCGCCGCGACGAGCTCCGTGACCTCCTTGCGGCCCGCGCCGGCCAGCGCCCTGCGCAGCAGGACCCGGACGGCACGGGACTGCCCGGCGTCGCACAGGGACGCGAGGTACGCCGCGATGTCGTGCACGCGTCGCGCCGACGCGGCCGTCTCGCCGAGCAGGGCGTCGGCATAGTGTTCGAGCCCCGCCTCGCTCAGTCCCTTGACGACCCCGACGTTGCTCTCCACCGAGGGCAACCCCTCGAGCGTCTCGTAGTCCGACACGCCGACGAGCACGGCGCGAGAGGTGCCGCGGTCGGGCAGGCCCGCGCGTGGCGCGTTCACGTCAGCTCGCGTCCTTCTCCTCGTCCTCGGGCCGGTTGAGTTGGTCGAGGGCTTTCCGCACCTCGTCGGTCAACGGGCCGGTGACGGTGAAAGTCAGCGTGGGGGGATTCTTCCGCGCCTTGCGCCAGTTCGCATACGTTATCGCCAGGCTCGCCAACCCGGTCGCGTTGGAAACCGTCATGCAGATGGTTTCCAACGCCCCCATGTGCCCGGCGCCGCTCACGCCGACCCGGATGATGGTGGCCGACTGGACGACCACGCGCGGCCGTGGCCGGACCATTGACGAACGGACTGATCGCGTCCAGTGTGTGCCGATCTCGATGATGTTGCCGCCGTAGGCGAGCCGGTCGACGATGGCCCGCGCCCAAGCGCGGGTCGGTGAAGGTCTTGGTCCATCCATCTTGAGAAGGATTCGTTGGAGGCGATCGCGACGCTGGTGCGTTCTTCGCGCTCGGTCAGGACCTGGACGAGGCCACATCAAGCCGTGAGGCTGGCTTGTCGGTGCTCGGATCTAGGCTGCGGAGCATGACGCGGTATGTAGAGGAGGATCTGCACGGTGCGGAGTTCCGCGAGTGCGATCTGACCGGGGCACGCTTGATCGGCGTCGTCATGCAGGATGCCGTGATCGACGGGCTGATCACCAACCTCGTGGTCAACGGTGTCGAGGTCAGCGGGTACGTCGAGGCAGAGCTCGACCGGCGGCATCCGGTGCGGGTGCTGATCCGCTCCGCGGAGCCTGCCGATCTGCGCGAGGCGTCGCGTCAGCTGCATGCCGGCTGGGCCGCCACGATCGAGCGAATCCGTCGTAGGCCCGGCGTCGAGCGCCGCAGCGTGAATGATGAGTGGTCGGCGGTGCAGACGATGCGCCACCTGGTCTTCGTCCACGACTCGTGGTTTCGCCGCTGCTGCCTGGGCTCCACGGAGCTGTTCACGCCGATGGGCATCGGGCCGACTGTCGAGCCCTACCGTGATGCGCACGGGCTTGACCTCGCGCTCGATCCGGCCCTCGAGGAGATCGTGAGCGTGCGTGAGGCACAGGCTGCCGAGCTCGAGGCCTGGCTCGACGAGGTCACCGCCGCGCAGCTCGCAGCGCGAGCGCCGGTGCCCGACGACGACGTCTGGCCGCCCTACGCCCGGGGCCGCTCGGTGCGGCAGTGCCTCGGCACGGTGCTCAACGAGACCTTCGCCCACCACGGCTTCTGCGTCCGCGACCTCGACCTGATCCAGGCACAGGACGCTGAGTAGGGCTTACATCAAGCCGATCTTGCTGAGATCACCTCAATGAATGAAGCTGAAAGAAGCTGAATGAAGCCGGGAGCCACCCGGTCTGTGGGCGGCTCCCGGCGACCCCCGGCCGCGCCCGGATGGTCCGACCGCCCTCGGCACAGGCGCCCGGAGCACTGGGGGAGGCAGCCGCCGTGCTCCCCTCGCGGCGAGTGCCCTTGCGCTCTCTCACCGTAGTGACCGGGGATGGACGGCGGTCTGTACTCCGCCGCGTGTTCGGGTTCGGCGCGCCGACCTGCGGTGATGGCCGTGTGGTGGATCTGACGGTGGCCTACGGGCGGCATTTTCGAGAAGCTGGACGGGCATGTCGGGAGGTGCCGGTGGACGAGAGGCTGCGAGAACGCCGACTACTCGTCGGGTTGACCCAGGCGCAGCTGGCCGAACGAGCCGGTGTCAGCCTGCGGGCGGTGCGCAACGCCGAGCGCGGCCACGTGCGCAGTTCGCGAGCCGAGACCACCCGCCGCCTGCTGGCGGTGCTCGCCGTGGCGGACCCGGTCGGCGCACTGCGCATCGGGGTGCTCGGCCCGCTGGTGGTCCACCAGGCGGGCGAGCCGGTCGAGCTGGGCGCCGACAAGCAGCGGCGGCTGCTGGCGCTGCTCGCCCTGCGGCCGAACCGGCCGGTGCGGCGGGAGGAGATCGTCGACGCGCTGTGGGGCGACGACCCGCCGTCCTCGTGCCTGGGGCTGCTGCACACCTACGTCGCGCGGCTGCGCAAGGCGCTCGAGCCACGTCGCGTGCGCCAGGAGCCGGCCCGGGTGGTCATCACGGTCGACGGGGGATACCTGCTGTCGGTCGACGAGGAGCAGCTGGACCTGCTGCGGTTCGACGCCGCGGTGCGGCGGGCGGAACAGGCGGCGAGCGCGGGGGATCCCGCCGCCGCGGAACAGCACTGGCTCGACGCGCTCGGCGCCTGGCGCGGTCCCGTGCTGGCCGGGCTGGACGGCTTCTCCCACGACCCGATGTGCCACGCGCTCACCGCACGCCGCTCGGCCGCGGTCCTCTCCTACGCCGAGGCCGCCGGCGCGCGGGGGCACCACGACGACGCCGTCACGCAGCTGCGGGCGCTGGTCGCCGCCGAACCGCTGCACGAGATCGCGCACGCCCGGCTGATGCTCGCGCTCGCTGGGTCCGGCCGGCAGGCCGCGGCGCTGGAGGTGTTCGACGACATCCGGCGCAGGCTGTCCGACGAGCTGGGCATCGATCCGGGAGCCGAGCTCTCGGCGGCACACGAACGGGTGCTGCGGCCGGACACGCCCGACCTCCGGCACCGCCCGGCGCAGCTGCCCGCCGACGTCAGCGGGTTCACCGGCCGTGCCCCGCAGCTGGCATCGCTCGGCCACCTGCTGCCGGACGACGGCACGGACGTGCGGATCGCGGTGGTCACGGGCACGGCCGGGGTGGGCAAGACCGCCCTCGCGGTGCACTGGGCACATCGATGGCGCGACAGGTTCCCGGACGGTCAGCTCTACCTCGACCTGCGTGGCTACGGTCCGGAGCGCCGGGTCGAACCAGGCGACGCGCTCGCCGGTTTCCTGCGCGCGCTGGGCGTCGCGGGGGCGGAGATCCCGGCCGAGGAGGACCAGCGCGCGGCACGGTTCCGCACCGAGCTGGACGACCGGCAGCTGTTGCTGGTACTGGACAACGCCGGCTCGGTCGAGCAGGTCCGGCCGCTGCTGCCGGGTTCCGCGGGCTGCTCGGTGCTGGTGACCAGCCGAGCGACACTGCCCGCGCTGATCGCCCGGCACGGCGCGCACCGGGTCCTGCTGGACCTGCTGACGCAGGGGGAGTCGATGGACCTGCTGCGCACCCTGCTCGGCGCGCGTGTCGCCGCCGAGCGGGTGGCGGCCGAGGCGCTCGTCGAGTACTGCGTGCGGCTGCCGCTCGCGCTGCGGCTGGCCGTCGAGCTGGCGCTGGCGCGGCCGGACGTGTCGCTGGCGGAGCTGGCCACGGAGCTGGCCGACGAACGCCGCCGGCTGGACCTGCTCGACGGCGGCGGCGACCCGCACACCGAGGTCCGCGCGGTGTTCTCGTGGTCCTACCGGCACCTGCCGGTCGATGCCGCCCGGATGTTCCGGTTGTGGGGCCTGCACCCCGGCCGCACCCTGTCCGTCGACGCGGCCGCCGCGCTCGCCGCGGTCGAGCTGGCCGAGGCGCGGCGGCTGATCGACGTGCTCGTCCGCGCGCACGTCGCCGAGGAGCTCCGGCCCGGCCGGTACCAGCTGCACGACCTGCTGCGGGTCTACGCCGCCGAGCTGGCCGGTGCGGACCGCGCCGCGCTGACCCGGTTGTTCGACCACTACGTCGCGGCGGCCGCGCTGGCGATGGACCTCCATGTCCCGCAGGAGCGGCATCTGCGGCCGGCCCCGCCGCCGTCGCGGTTCCCGGACTGGCGGCCGGCCAACCCGCAGGAGTGGCTGGAGACCGAACGCCACAACCTGCTCGCCGTCGCCTCGCACGCCACGCGCAACGGCTGGCCGGAGCACATCCGGCTGCTGTCCGGGATTCTGTGGAAGTACCTGGACCTCGGCGGCTACCACGAGGACGCGCTGATGCTGCACACGCACGCGTCGGCGTTCGCCGATCCCGGGGACAAGACGAACCCGCTGACGCTCATCGGGCTCGGGTACTGGCGGGTCGGGCGGTCCCGGGAGGCGTTGAGCTACCTGGAGGAAGCACTCGACGGGGCGCGCGAGAGCGGCAACCGCAACACCGAGAGCTACGTGCTCAACGCCCTCGGCCTGGTGTGCCGGGCGCTCGGCCGGTTCGCCGACGCGCTGTCCTACCTGGAACAGGCACTGGAGCTGGCCAGGGAGACCGGCGACCGCAACAGCGAGGGGCTGGTGCTGGTGGTGCTGGGCACGGCCTGCCGCGGCATGGGCCGGTACGCCGACGCCGTGCGCTACCTGGAACTCGCGCTGGTGACCGCGCGCGAGACCGGCGACCGCACCAGCGAGGGCTATGTCCGGGTCAACCTCGGTGACGTGTTGTCGGCGCGGGGAATGCACGAGGCGGCGGTGTCCTCCGTGGAGGAAGGACTGGCGTTGTTCGCCGAGACCGGCACACGGGCCAGCGAGGGCTACGCGCTGGGCATCCTCGGCGGCGCGCTCCGCTCGCTGGGCCGGTACGACGAGGCGCTGGCGCGGCTGGCGCAGGCGCTGGCGGTGTCCCGCGAGACCGGCGGGCGCACCAACGAGGGCGTCGCGCTGAAGCATCTCGGCGACGTCCACCGGGAGCTGGGCCGGTACGACGAGGCCTCGCGCGAGCTGACCGAGGCACTGATGATCGCGCGGGAGTGCGCCGATCGTGGGGTGGAGTCGCGCGTGCTGGCGTCGCTGGGTTCACTGGCCCGCGCACGCGGGAGAACGACCGAGGCGGCCGGCTTCTTCCGCGACGCACTGGACATCGCGATCGAGACCAACTGCATCGGCGACCAGGCTTGCGCTCACCGAGGGCTGGGCGAGGCCACCGGCGAGCACGAACACTGGCAGCGCGCGCTGGCGCTGTACGCGGAGATGGGCGTGCCGGAGGCGGACGAGGTGCGCGCGCGGCTCAACCGGGTCCGGGTCTGACCACCGAGCACGAGCGACCCTGCCACGGAAGGCGAACGGACTCGGTGCGGCATCAGGGTTCCGCGGCCGGTGTCACTCCAGGCCGTCGCCTTTTCCGGATCTCCCCGTTGTGCCCGACCGGGACGGCACCGCCCAGGTACATCCAGGCGAACTCGGTCATGCCAGGGTCGGACACGGAGTTGGCCATAAGCTCGACCGCCCCGCCAGTGGATGCGGAGCCACTGCGGTCCGGCCCGCCCGTCAGCTCCCCCTTCGGGTGGCCCCGGGTGGGGCGAACCCCGGCTGCACCCTGCGGCGGCAGGTGAGCAACCCGGCCAGGATATCCGTGACCAGTGCACTGATCATCCTCGCGCAGCCGCGGTGGAACTGCGGGGATCGGCCGTAGGGGTCGGGGATCCCGTCGGCTTCGGTGGGGACCGGGGGGCTCACGCCTCGGGCGGCCGCGGCGGCCTCGACCATGGTGTGCATGCCCGGCACCGGCCCGTGCGGGTCGACGACCGACAGCAGGCGGTGGAACTCCGTCAGGCAGAACGTTCTGCGTAACCCCTTTGGGTACATTCTGGCCACGTGTGCGCGGTGGGTGCGTTCGGCGGTGAGGACGAGGTCGGCGCCGACCAGCATGCCCGTCTCGACCTGGCGGGCGGTGTGTGTCGCGATGATCGGGCCGGGGACGTCCCACCTGGCCAGCTCCGCGCCGGTGTGCGGGTCGACGCCGTGGCCGCGCAGTGCGTGACAACCGGCGCTGCCCACGGTGATGCGCGTGGCGTCGGGTGGGAGGAGCAGGTCGTCGAGCAGTCGGCGGGTGAGCAGTTCGGCGAAGGGCGAGCGGCAGACGTTGCCCGTGCAGACGAACAGGATGTGGAACTCACCGGGGACTTCCACCTAGGGTGTCGCCCCCGTTCAGTGCCAGATAGCCGTGGACCGTGTCGTGTTCGACCGCGTCCCACAGCAGGGGCGCCCGCACCTTGTCGAGGTAGACGACCGACTGGTCGCCCTCGTAGCCGGTGCCCGTCACCGGCGCGGTCATGAACGTGACGTCACTCGGCCGCAGCGAACGCATGTTGGCCGCGAGCGACAGGAGGTCGTCGTCGCTGAGCGTGTCGTCGACGCCGACGAACCTCGTGACGGCGCTCAGCAGCTGGTACAGCTGGGCCGGGTCACCGAGCAGGCCGCTGGACACCGTCTTGTCCATCAGCGCCCGCAACGCACTCTGCTGGCGCTGCACCCGGTCGAGGTCGCCGCGCGGGAGTCCCTTGCGCTGGCGGACGTACGCGAGCGCGCGCCTGCCGTCGAGATGGTTGATCCCGGGGGTGAACACCACCGGGCCGAAGGTCGTGCGTGCCGCGACGGTGACGTCGATGCCGTCGACGGCGTCCACAATGGCCCGGAAGCCGGCGAAGTCGATCGTGGCGAAGTGGTCGACCCGGACACCGGTGAGTCGCTCGATGGTCTGGACCAGCAGGGTCGGGCCGCCGTACGCGTAGGCGGCGTTGATCTTGGTCGTTCCGTGCCCCGGGACGGGAACCCAGCTGTCCCGGGGGATCGACACCACGGTCGCTTCGGGGTGGGTCGTGTTGAGCCGCACGAGCATGATCGCGTCGCTGCGCTGTGCTCCCGGCTGGAACAGCCGGTCCTCGCCGCTGGTTCCGGTGGTCGGCTCGCCGGCGAGCGAGTCGCTCCCGGCGAGCAGGAACGTGGTGCCCTGACTGGCCTGCCCCGCCGGCCTGGCCGGCCGCTGGTCGGGGTCCAGCGAGGCGAACACCGAGGGAATGCGCTCGATGTTGCCCATGAGCCGGTCGCTGAGCACGTAGAGCCCGCCGACGGCGACCAGCACGAGGGAGCACAGCATCCCGGCGGTGATGGCGAGCGCCCGCCGCCACAGGCGCCGTCGTGACGGGGCGGGGGCGGCGTCGGCCAGTTCGTCCATCAGGCCGTCCGGCGCCGCGCCCTCTTCCTGTTCTGGCGGAGTCATCGCTCGTTCCTCTTCCTGGCGGGCGTGGCTCCCGCGGCCACGCCGACATGCGGTCGCTCGGTCCGCGCCACACCGCCGTCGGAGTACCGGCGCAGCGGCAACCGCCACCAGGGCAGGGAGTCGCGTGGCCGGGGCGGGGTCGACACGTAGGAGTAGTGGTAGTAGTCGGTGTCGCGCTTGCCGGTGGACTTCGGCGTCATCGTGAGCACCGCGCCGAGCACGTTCGCGGACACCGCCGAGAGCGCCGCCATCGCGGCCTTCACCTGCGACCTGGTGGTCCTGCCGTGCCGGACGACCACCAGTGCTCCGTCGTAGCGACCGGCGAGCAGCGCCGCGTCGGTGACCGGCAGCAGCGGCGGCGTGTCGATCAGGACGAAGTCGAACGACTGCGAGAGCTCGTCGAGCACCTTCGCCATGTGCTGGGTGGTCAGCAGCTCGCTGGGGTTGGGCGGCACGGGTCCGCTCGTCAGTACGGCGACGCCCTCCCTGCCCCACGACTGCAGCACGTCGTCGAGCCGGGCCTCGCCGATCAGCACGCTGGTGAGGCCTGCCGCGCCCTCCAGCCCCAGCAGCTCCGCGATCTGCGGCCTGCGCAGGTCCGCGTCCACGACGGCCACCCGGTTGCCCGACTGCGCGAGCGCGATGGCCAGGTTGCACGTCGTGGTCGTCTTGCCCTCCGACGGCAGTGGGCTCGAGACCACCACCACCCGCGGCGGGTGATCGACGTCGACGAACTGGAGGTTGGTCCGGATGTGCCGGTAGGACTCCGCACGTGGGGTGCCGGCCGGTTCGTGCACGATCAGCGGGCGGGTCGCCACGTCCGGCGAGTAGGCGACCGTGCCGAGTGACGGTGCGCCGATGAGGTCCTCCATGGCCCGGGCCGACTTCACGGTGTTGTCCGTCGCGTTGCGGGCGATGGCGCCGAGCAGGCCGGCGACGACGCCGAGCAACGCGCCGAGGACCAGGTTGACGACGGGCCTGGGCGCCACCGGGGAGTCCGGCAGGCCGGCGGGTTCGACGATCCGGACCACGACGTTCGGCGGGGTGCCGTCGGCCGGTTGTTCGAGCTCGGCGACCAGCGCCGGGAAGACCTTCCCCACCGCGTCGGCCAGCCTGCGTGCCCTGGCCGGCGACGGGTCGGTGGCGGTCGCGGTCAGCAGAACCGTGTCCGGCTTGGTGGAGGCGGTGATCGCGTCGGGCGCCACGGTCATGCCGGTGCGGCCGGCCACCTCCTCCCGCAACCGGCCGCTCATCAGCAGCTCCACATAGGACTTCACCTTCTGCTGCGACATGAGGCTGCCCTGGTACGCCCCACTCGCGTCGCCCTGCTGCTCCTGGGCCGACACGAACATCACCACGGTCGAGGCGTAGCTGGGCGTCGTGCTCCACGTGATCACCGCGGCGACCCAGACCCCGAGCAGCATCCCGACGCATACCACCCGCCAGCGTTCCCGCAGCACCCGAAGAAATTCTGACAGCGACACCTGGTCCTCCTGTTTCGACGTTGCCATGATTCGGATCGGGGCGGACGGCCGCAACATCGGCACCGCTGGGAAAATACACCGGAACAAGCTATGTCCAGGGGGAGAAACGTTCTGCCCGCTCGGATTCCGCAGGAAACGGCGTCGCGGGCGGCGTAGTCGGCGCGACGACATGTCACCCGAACGAGTCGCGAGCTCGTCGGCGGGTCGCCGTGCACCGATGGGTGAACGCCTGTCCAGATGCGCGGCTCGGTTCGGCGAGTCGCATGTGGACGAATACCGGTCCGCTTATATTGCTGTCGTGTCGATATGGCTGAATGTGTTGATCTTGACGTCGTGTCGCTCTGACGGGTGTCATCCCATTGCGTTCAGCAAACCGGCTTGCGTCGTTCGCCATCCCCGTCAAGATGTGTCTGTCCGCCATTTGATTCGCACGGAGGTGCTTACGAAGTGTCGCGAAAGGACGTTTCGACTCCTGCCAGAGGCCGGCGCCGGCGAGCACTGGTCCTGGCCGCTCTCGACAGCGCCGCCTGGCTGGCGATGGTCCCGGTGGCCGCGTGGCTGAGGTTCGACATGGACGTCACACAGCTGTTCGCGGCGGGGCTCGCGAAGAGTCTGGCGATCGTCCTGCTGGGACAGTTGACTCTCGGCACGGCATGCCGGCTCTACCAGGGCCGGTACGCGGTCGGCAGCATCGAGGAGTCGGTGCGGCTGGCCGCGGTGGTGCTGGCCACCGGCGGGATGTTCCTGGTCGTCGACTTCGTGAGCCCGTTCCTGCCGCGTTCGGTGCCGGTCACCGCGGCGCTGAGCACCCTGGTGCTGTGCCTGGTGGTGCGCGCGGAACTGTGCCGGCGGCGGCAGCGGCGCAGTAGACCGGACTCCGACGCCCGGCGGGTCGTGGTCGTCGGCGCGGGCGTCAGAGGCGAACGGCTCGTGCGGGGGATGCTGAGCGACCCCGCCAGCGGCTACCTCCCCGTCGCCATGGTCGACGACAACCCGGACAAACGCGGGACGCGGCTCTGCGGGATCCCCGTCCGCGGCACGCGTCGCGAGCTGGCCACGCTGATCGCCGGCACCCGCGCGGACGCCGTGATGATCGCGGTGCACGACGCCGGCGACGGCCTGCTCCGGGACGTCTCCCGGGTGGCCGTCGCGCAGGGCGTCGGCGTCTTACTCGCGCCCCCGCTCAGCGACCTGTTCCAGCCGAGGATGGCGGTCGACCGGGTTTCCCTGCTCGATCCGGCGGACCTGCTCGGCCGGCGTCAGGTCGACATGGACCTGACGCTCGTCGGCGACTCACTGGCCGGCCGACGGGTGCTCGTGACCGGGGCGGGCGGTTCGATCGGGTCGGAGCTGTGCAGACAGGTGCTGCGCCTCGGCACCGCCGCGCTGTTCATGCTCGACCGCGACGAGTCCGCACTGCACGCGGTGCGACTGTCCACCCACGGCAGCGCGCTGCTCGACTCCCCGGACCTGATACTCGCCGACATCCGCGACCCCGAGGCGGTGCGTGCCGCGGTGGCCGGCTGCCGCCCCGACGTGGTGTTCCACGCCGCCGCCCTCAAGCACGTGCCGATGCTCGAGCGGTTCCCCCTCGAGGCGTGGCAGACCAACGTGCTCGGCACGCTCAACGTGCTCGACGCCGCGACGGCCGCCGGTGTCGAGACGTTCGTCAACATCTCCACCGACAAGGCCGCCAACCCCCTCAGCGTGCTCGGCCGGTCCAAGCGCATCGGCGAGCGGCTCGTCGCGCACGCCGGCGGCCAGGCGGGTGGCCGGTACCTGTCGGTGCGGTTCGGCAACGTCCTCGGCAGCCGCGGTTCGATGTTGGTCACCTTCGCCGAGCAACTCGCCCGCGGCGGTCCACTCACCCTCACCGATCCCGAGGCGACGCGGTACTTCATGACCATCCCGGAGGCCGCCCGGCTCGTGCTGCACGCCGCGGCGATCGGCAGGCCGGGCGAGGCGCTCGTGCTCGACATGGGCGCCCCCGTGTGCGTCGCGGACATCGCGAGCCAGCTCATGCACCTGGCCGGCCGCACCGCCCCGGTCGTCTACACCGGACTGCGGCCGGGGGAGAAGCTCCACGAGGAGCTGTTCGGCGAGGGCGAGTGGGGCGACCGCCCGCTGCACCCGGACATCTCCCACGTCGCCGTGCCACCGATGGATCCCGCGTGGCTCGCCGAGCTCGCCATGCGGGAAGGAGAGGTGGCGGCCATGGTGGCGGCCACCCGCGAGCAGGGGCTGGCGCCGGCCCCGGAACTGGGGAAGACCACATGAGGATCACCGTGACGGGTGGGGCTGGTTTCGTCGGCGCGAACCTGTGCCGGTTGCTGACCGGCCGCGGCCACGACGTGGTCGTGCTCGACGACCTCAGCACGAGTCTGCTGTCCAACATGGACGATCTGGATGTGGAGCTGCGGGTGGGCTCGGTGCTCGACCCCGCCGCGCTCGGCGCCGCCTGCCGGGACGCGGACTCGATCGTGCACCTCGCCGCCGTGCCCTCGGTGACCCGTTCGCTGGAGAACCCCCGCCGCAGCCACGACACGAACGTCACCGGCACGCTGTGCGTGCTCGAGGCGGCCCGGCGTACCGGCGCCCATCTCGTCGTCGCGTCCTCGAGCTCGGTCTACGGCGCCAACCCGGTCCTGCCCCGCGCGGAGGACCTCGTCTGCATGCCGGGGAGCCCGTACGCGGCCGGCAAGCTCGCCGCCGAGTCCTACGCGCTCGCGTACGGCACCTCCTTCGGGCTGGGGTGCCTCGCGCTGCGGTTGTTCAACGTGTTCGGCCCGTTGCAGCGCTCCGACCACGCCTACGCGGCCGTGGTTCCCAAGTTCATCCGCGCCGCGCTGTTCGGCGAGCCGCTGCGGGTGCAGGGCGACGGCGAGCAGAGCCGGGACTTCACCTACGTCGACACCGCGGTGGAGATCCTGGCCGACAGCGTGGAACGGCGGATCACGAGCGAGCGTCCGGTGAACCTCGCGTTCGGCACCGCCACCTCCGTCAACGAGCTCGTGGCGCTGCTGGGTGAGCTGCTCGGCCGGACGCTGCCCGTCGTCACCGACCCGCCGCGACCGGGGGACGTGCGCCACTCACGCGCGCGGTGTGACTCGCTGCGCGCGCTGTTTCCCGCGATCGAACCGGTGCCGCTGGAGGTCGGGCTGCGGCGCACGATCGACTGGATGTCCGCGCTCGGCGAACCCGCGTTCACCGGCACCGGACGACCGGCATGAGCGCGTCGGCGGAGCGGATCGCGGTCATCGGACAGGGTTTCGTCGGGCTGCCCATCGCCATGCGTGCCGTGCGCAACGGCTTCTCGGTGGTCGGTGTCGACCTCGACGAGTGCCGGGCGGACGCGCTCGCGGCCGGCGAGTCCTATGTGGCGGACGTGGCCGACGCGGAGCTGGCCGCCGCGCTCGCGACCGGTCGTTACCGGCCGACGGCGAGCTACGCGGACGTGGCCGGGTTCGACGCGGCGATCATCACCGTGCCGACCCCGCTGGCCGAATGCCGCCCGGACCTGTCCCACATCGAGGCCGCGGGTCGGGCGCTCGCGTGCCACATCCGGCCCGGCACGACAGTCGTGCTGGAGTCGACGACCTACCCCGGCACGACCGAGGAGCTGCTCGTCCCGTTGCTGGAGGAGGGCAGCGGCCTGCGGGCCGGTCCCGACTTCGCCGTCGGGTACAGCCCGGAGCGGATCGACCCCGGCAACCCGGAGTGGAGCTTCGCGAACACGCCCAAGCTCGTCTCGGCCATCGACGAGCCGTCGCTGTCGGCCGTGCGGGCGCTCTACGACCGGCTGGTGGAGACCACCGTCGTGGTGGCGAGCCCCAAGGAGGCCGAACTCGCCAAGCTGCTGGAGAACACCTACCGGCACGTGAACATCGCACTGGTCAACGAGATCGCCATGTTCGCGAAGGACCTCGGCGTGGACGTGTGGGCCGCCATCGACGCCGCGTCCACGAAACCGTTCGGCTACCAGCGGTTCACGCCGGGGCCGGGAGTGGGCGGGCACTGCCTGCCGATCGACCCGACCTACCTCTCCTGGCAGGTCCGCCGCCAGCTGCACCGCAGCTTCCGGTTCGTCGAGCTGGCCAACGACGTCAACGACCACATGCCGGAGTACGTCGTGCACCGGCTCGCCGCGCTGCTCAACCGGCGGCGGAAGTGCGTCGCGGGCAGCCGCGTCCTCGTGCTGGGCCTGGCCTACAAGCCCAACACGGGCGACGTCCGCGAGTCGCCGGCGCGCCGGGTCGTCGAGCTGCTGCTCGAGCTGGGCGCGGTCGTCGACGTCGTCGACCCACATGTCCAACCGCACCAGTGCCCGCCGGGGGTGAAGATCGTCGAGCTCACCGAGGACGGGGTGCGGCTGGCGGACGCGGTGGTGCTGCTCACCGACCACGCCGCCCTCGACTACGGTCTGGTCGAGCGGACCGCGGACCTGGTACTCGACACGCGGCACCGGCTGGTGGCCGGGCACGTGGAGTACCTGTGAGCGTCCGCCGGGCACGGGTGGTGCTCGTGCTGAAGTCGAGTCGCTGCGCGCCGTGGGTCGTGCCGCAGGTCGACGCGCTTCGCGCGCGTGGGCACGAGATCGTCGCCCTGCTTCCACCCGGCGACGGACCGGTCCGCGCGGCACTGCGCCAGCGCGGCGTGGCGGTCGTGGACAGTGCGACGGACTTCGCGCTGCGCCCCGGTCCGTCCACTGTGGCCGGTCTCGTGCGGATGCGCGGCCAGTTGCGGGCACTGGCCCCGGACGTGCTGGTCTACCACCTCTACGCCGCCGCGCTGGCGACGCGGCTCGCCACGCTGGGGCTGCGGGTGCCGCGGGTGCACATGGTCCCCGGTCCGCTGTACCTGGACTCGCCGCTGATCCGCGCCGCGGAGCGGGCCCTGGCGCGGCTCGACACGGTCACGATCGGCGGCAGCGAGTACACCGCGGCCCGGTACCGGGCGCTCGGCCGGCCCGTCGCGCGTACCCCGGCGATCCCGTACGGGGTGGACACCGGCCGGTTCCACCCGGCCACCGACCTGGGCCGGCAGGAGGTCCGCGCCGCGCTCGGCGTCGAGCATGACGCCTTCCTCGCGATCATGGTCGCGTACGTCTACGCGCCCAAGCGCCTCGTCCACCGCGGGCGCGGCATCAAGGGCCACGCCGACCTGCTGTCCGCGTGGCGCCGGTTCGCCGCCGAGCACCCCGCCGGCAGGCTCCTGATCGTCGGCGGCGGTTTCGACGAGGCGGGGGAGCGGCACCGCCGCGACCTCGCCGAGCTGTACGAGGCCGAGCGGCACGGGGTGATCTGGCTGGACACCGTCTCGGACGTGCGGCCGTACTACGCCGCCGCCGACGTGAGCGTCTCACCGTCCCTCTCGGACAACCACGGGGCCGCGCTAGAGGCGGGCGCGATGGGTGTGCCGAGCATCGTCAGCGACGCCGGCGCGCTGCCCGAGACCGTCGGTCCCGGCTGCGGCTGGGTCTTCCCGGCGGGCGACCACGACGCGCTGGCGGCGGCGCTGGCCCAGGCGCATGCCGCGCACCCGGCGGGCGGGCTGGCCGCCCGCGGCGCACGGGCCAGGGAGTGGGTGGCCGACCGGTTCGACGCGGACCGGGCCGCCGGGGCGGTCGCCGACGTCGTGGAGTCGACCCTGCCCACCCGGTCCGCGACGGCGACGCCGGTCATCACGCTGTGCACCGAGGCCCGGTTCGGCCGCGACGGCACCGGCCGCTGGGCGGCCGCCGACGCCGTGCTCGGCGCGGCCGCCTGGTCGCGTTACCTCGCCGACGGGGCCCGGTTGCGGATCGTCGCGCGCGCCGACACCCGGCTGGGCGCCGGGACCCACCCACTGCCCGACGGGGTCGAGGTCGTGGCCCTGCCGTCCTACGCCGGCCTCGCGGGTCTGGTGCGGGCGCTGCCCAGGCTGGTCGTGGCGGTGGGCCGGGCCGTGGCACGGGCCGACGTACTGGTCGTGCGCGTGCCCGGCGCGGTGGGGACCCTCGCCGCGCTGGCCGCGGCCGTGCTGCGGCGCCGGTACGCGGCCGAGGTCGTCGGCGACCCGTACGACGTGCTCGCCGCCGATGTGCTCGGCGCTGCCGGACGGTCGGGCGCGGGCACGGCCCGGACGGTGATGCGCCGGGTCGTGCGGGGCGCCGCGGCGGTGCAGTACGTCACCGAGCGGGTCCTGCAGGAGGTGTACCCGCCCGCCGCAGGCGTGCCGGTGGTGGCCGTGTCCAACGTCCGGCTCCCGGCGTCGGCGATCGTGGCGAGCCCGCGGACGAGCCAGCCCGTCTCGCCGCGGGTGCTGACCGTCGGCAGCCAGGCGCAGCGGTACAAGGGCCACGACGTGCTGTTGCGGGCACTGCGCGTGCTTGCCGACGACGGGCTGCCGGTGTGCGCGGTGATCGTCGGTGGCGGCAGGTGGCACGGCGAGCTGGCGGCGCTGGTCGACTCGCTGGGCCTTGCCGACCGGGTCGTGCTGACCGGAGCCGTCCACGACCGGGACCGGCTCACCGCGCTGTTCGACTCGGCGTCGGTGTTCGCGATGCCGTCCAGGACCGAGGGCCTGCCCCGTGCCCTGCTGGAGGCGATGGCCCGCGCGCTGCCGGCCGTCGGCTCCGCCGTGGGCGGGATCCCGGAGCTGCTGGACCCCCGGTGCCTGGTGCCCGTCGACGACCACCGGGCACTGGCCGCCGCGCTGTCCGGCCTGCTGCTCGACAACGCGGCGTGGGCCGAGCAGTCCGCGCGGAACCTGGAGACGGCCCGGCGTTACGAGCTGTGGCGGCTCGAGGAGCGGTTCCACAAGTGGCTGCTGGAGCTCCCGAGGACACGCCGGTGAGCGCGCTCGCCAGTCCGAGCCGTGCCGACGTCTCCCTGCTCGCCTCGGCCGGACTGCTCCAGGTGGGGGCGAACGCCGCGGCGGCCGTCGTGGCGACGATCGTGCTCGGCCCGGCCGGGCGGGGCGAGATGGTCCTCGGCACCACCATCGGCAGCGTGTGCGCGCTGCTCGGCGGCCTGGGCACCGGCCAGGCACTGCGCTCGGCCCTGCCGGTCGCCGGGCCGCCCGACCGCGAGCGGGTGCTGCGCTCGTACGCCTGGTGCACGGCGGGGGGCGCCGCGGTCGCGGCCGGGCTCGCCGCCGGCGGGTGTGCGGTGTCCTCGTCGCTGACCGGTCTTTCGCTGTCGTCGGTGGGGTTCCTGGTCGCCGTCGCGGCGGCCACCGCGGTGCAGGTGGTCGCGGCGCAGGCGAGCGAGGCCTGGTACGCCGACGGCCTGTTCCGGCCCGGCGGGCTGTGGTCGGCGGCCTGTGCCGCGGGCGGGCTCGTCACCGTGACGGTCGCCGCGGTGGCCGGCGGCGCCGGCGCCGCCGGGCTGCTGGCGGCGCAGGCGGCCGGGACGGCGGTGGTCTGCCTGGTCCAGCTGCACGGCCTCGGCAGGATCGGACTGCTCGGCGCCGGCCGGCCCGAGGGCGCCGCGGTCCGGCTGCTGGTCGGCCGCGGCGCCCCGGCGCTGGGGCTGACCCTCGGCCTGGCCGTCGCGTTGCGGTCCGACCGCTACGTGCTCGGCGCGGTCGCCGGCCCCGCCGCCGTCGGCGTGTACTCGGTCGCGGCGACGCTCTCGGAGGTGTCCAGGGTGGTGCCGCAGGCCGTCGGCCAGTTCTTCGTCCGGCACGTCGCACTCGGCGGCAGCGGGCGCCTCAACGTCTGGGTGTCGCGGGCGGCGTTGTTCTCCGCGCTCGGCGGCGTCGTGGTCGCCACCGCGGGCTGGGTGCTGGTCGTGCCGGTCTTCGGGATGCCGTTCGCGCACGCGCGCGAGCTGCTGCTGGTGCTCGTGGTCGCGGAGACCTGCCTCGCGCCGTACGTCGTGGCCAGCCGCGGTCTGGTCGGCGGCGGCCGGACGCGCGTGGCCGGCGCGTTCGGGCTCGCGGCCGGCGTGGCGTCGGTCGGCTGCTACGTGCTGGGCGTCAAGCTCGGCGGCAGCATGGGGCTCGCGGTGAGCTGCGTGGCGCTGTACTGCGGACTGTCCGCGGTCGCGGTCGCGCTGTTCCGCGGCCGGGAGCCGCGATGACCAGGCTCGCGATCGACGGCGGCCGCCCGGTGCGCTCGACACCGCTGCCCGGCTGGCCCGCCTACGGTCCGGAGGACATCGAGGCGGCGGGCCAGGTGCTGGCCTCCGGACGGGTGAACTACTGGACCGGTGTGCACGGCCGGGCGTTCGAGGACGAGCTCGCGGCGGCGGTGGGCACCCGGTACGCCGTGGCGGTCGCCAACGGCACGGTCGCCCTGGAGCTGGCGCTCCACGCGGTCGGGACCGGCCCCGGCGACGAGGTGATCGTGCCGGCCGCCACCTTCGTGGCCACCGCCAGCGCGGTCGTGGCCTGCGGCGCGCGCCCGGTCGTCGTGGACGTCGACGCGGACACGATGACCATGACCGCGCGGACCGCGGCCCCGGCGATCACCGGCCGCACGGCCGCGATCGTGGTCGTCCACCTCGCCGGGCACCCCGCCGACCTCGAACCGCTGCGGGCACTGGCCGACGATCACCACCTCCCGCTGGTCGAGGACTGCGCCCAGGCGCACGGCGCGAGCTACCGGGGCCGGCCGGTCGGCGGGCTCGGCGACATCGGCGCGTGGTCGTTCTGCCAGGACAAGATCATCTCCACCGCGGGCGAGGGCGGTGCCGTGACCACCTCGGACCCCGAGCTGTGGCGACGGTGCTGGGAACGCAAGGACCACGGCAAGAGCTGGGCCGCGGTGCACGAGCCGCCCGGACCCGGGTTTCACTGGGTCCACCACGACTTCGGGACGAACGGGCGGATGACGGAGATCCAGGCCGCGGTCGGGCGCAACCAGCTCCGCAAGCTCTCGGCCTGGACCAAGCAGCGCACCGCGAACGCGGCCGTGCTCATCGACACGATGCGTGCCGAGCCCGCGGTGCACGTCCCCGAGCCCGCGGAAGGGGCCGGACACGCCTACTACCGCTTCTACGCCAGGGTGCGCCCGCGGCGGCTCGCCCGCGGTTGGGACCGCGACCGGCTGGTGGCCGCCGTCGCGGCGGAAGGGATTCCCGCCCGGCAGGGCGGGTGCATGGAGGTCTACCGGGAGCGCGCCTTCCGCCGGTTCCCCGACGCGCCAAGGATCCTGCCCATCGCCGCGGAGCTCGGCAGGACCTGTTTCTCCCTGCCCGTGCACCCCACGCTCGAACCGTCCGACGTGGACGACATGGCGGCCGCGGTGGTGAAGGTGCTCCGGGAGGCGACGGCATGACCGCACCCCGCGACGGCCGCGCACGGCGGGTGTGCGACGTCGTCGTGTCCGCGTTCGCCATGGTGGTGGTGTCGCCGCTGGCGCTGGTGATCATGCTGGCGATCCTCGTGACCATGGGCGGTCCCGTGCTGTTCCGTCAGCGCCGCTCCGGCCGGCACGGCCGGGAGTTCGTGATCCTCAAGTTCCGCACCCTGCGCTCGCCCGACCATCCTGGCGAGCCCGACCGGAGCCGGCGGACCGGTGTCGGCGCCGTGCTGCGCTGGACGAGCCTCGACGAGCTACCGCAACTGGTCAACATCCTGAAGGGCGACATGAGCATCATCGGTCCCCGTCCCACGCTGCCGGAACAGGTCCGGTACTACTCCGCGCGCCAGCGCGGGCGCCTCGCCGTGCGGCCGGGCCTCACCGGCTGGGCGCAGGTGTGCGGCCGCAACGCGCTGAGCTGGCCGGAACGCATCGAGCTCGACCTGTGGTACATCGAGCGGCGCGGGTGGCGCCTCGACCTGCGGATCGTGTTGCGCACCATAGGGATACTGCTGCGGCCGCGCGGCGTGGTCGGCGACGGCGGCGTCAACCCCGGCTTCGGCCCGGACCAGGAAGGACACCCGCGACATGTCGCCTGACGGCGCCCCCCTGTACATCGTCGGCGCGGGCGGCGCCGGCCGCGAGGCACACGACATCGCGACGGCGTCGGGGCGGGACGTCATCGCCTTCCTCGACGACTTCCGCGCGGGGGACAAGGTGCGTGAACGCATGGTGCTGCCGCCCGCCGAGGCGTTGCCCGGCACGGCGTACGTGGTGGCGATCGCGGAGGCGCGGGTCCGCGAGCGGCTCGCCGGCATCCTGGACCGGGCGGGCCTGGCGGCCACGACCCTCGTGCACCCGACCACGGTCATCAGCCCGGCGACCACGCCGGGCCCGGGATTCCTGGCCCACGCCAACGTCCTGGTGTCGGGAGAGGTGACCACCGGCGAGCACTGCCAGGTGCACTACAACGCGACGATCGGTCACGACTGCGTGCTCGGGGACCGCGTGACCGTGCTGCCGGGCGCGAACGTCTCCGGCTCGGTCGTGCTCGGCAGCGGCGTGCTCGTCGGCGCCGGCGCGGTGATCCTCCAGGGCCGGACTGTCGGGGCCGGTGCGGTCGTCGGCGCGGGCGCGGTGGTGACCAGGGACGTGGCGCCCGGCGCGGTGGTCGTCGGTTCGCCGGCACGGTCTCGGTGAGCACGGCCGTCGTCGCCCCGGCGCGGTGCGCGGTCTTCAACTACCCCAGGTGATTCCTGGTCGGTGCCGTGCCACGTACCGGGTGATTTCCCTGGTTTCTCCGGTCATCGACCGGTCGGGTTGGTAACGTGGTCGCTGTCCGGCCCAGTCCCAGCCATTCCATGGACGTGGATGACCCGAGGGCCGGTCCTCATCGGATGCCACGGCGCGTTCGTCGATGCCGTGCCAGCCCGCGACCGGCACCGAGAACCGACTCTAGGTGAGGAATCCCATGACAGATGGGAAGAAGCTGCTCGTAGTCGACGACGACCCGGACGTGCTCGAGATCCTGCGCCTCTCGTTGGACGGGTTCGACGGCTGGTCGGTGTGCACGGTGACGGGCTGTGCGGATGTCGTGCGGCAGCTCGACACGCACACCCACGACGCCGTACTGCTCGACATCTGGATGTCCGACACGGACGAACGCGCCGTCCTCTCCGACATACGCGCCCGTCAGACGGACGTGCCGGTCATCGTCCTCACGGAGGATCCCGATCCGGCCCTCACCGACCGGCTGCGTGCGCAGGGCGCCAGCGCGGTGCTGCACAAGCCGTTCGACCCACTGAGCATCGGCGCCGACATCGCGTCCGTACTGGGTTGGTGGACCTGAGTTCCTTCCTCGGTACAGCCGCCCAGCGGCGCCCTGAGCGGGACGGAGAACAGCGCGCGCGACGGGTTGAGTCCGGAATCTCCTGGTTGCCGGAACGGCCTTGTACGCGCCGTTCCGGGGCCACGTGCACAGTCCTGGCGCGTGTGCGCCGGAGCTTTCCCGCGATGGGCCTGGAGTATCCGGTGGGGACTCGGGGATCGGTCAGGCACTCAGCCGGTCAGCCGGCCGGTCAGGCGATGTCGGCGACCGGTGGGTCGAGGAGCAGGAACAGACGCGAGCACTGGCAGTCGCCGTCCACCCGCGACCGCGCTCCGGTGCCGAGCTGTTCATCGTGACGACACTGGCGTTCCGACCACGTATCGGCCTGATGCTCGAAGGCCTCGGCCGCCGACAGCACCGCGGCCGTGAGCCACCACGGAAGCGTGGTGTCAGCGCCCAACGCGCGCCATGCCATCGCGACCGCCCGGGACGTGTCCGCGATGTTCGCGGCACTCGCGTCCTCGTAGGTCCGGTAGGCGTCCTCCCAGTTGACTGCCAACTGTGCGATCTCCACCCTTATGGTTCCTTTCCCGAATTCATCGCGCGCAGTGCGCGTCCCCGACAACTCGCAGCAGGGCACCCCAGGGATCTTTCGTGAGGGGGCGAACCAGTGTCTTCATCCTGGGCGGGTGAGTGCTCGCCCTGAACCGGTGACGGTCGACGATCAGAGGAGCCCGCGCCCGCGGGCGGTCGCGACGGCCTCGCGGCGCGACCGCACACCGAGCTTGTGGTAGATGTGTCGCAAATGTGTCTTCACAGTGTTGACCGACACGTAGCGCGAAGCGGCGATCTCCTCGACGGTCGCGAGCGAGGGAAGTTCGCGCAGCAGCTCGACCTCTCGTGGGGTCAGAGCGACGATGTCCTTGTCACTGGCGGAGAACGCGTCGCGCAGACTGGCGACGAAGTCGTTCAACCTGCCCATCCGGCCCGCCTGTGCGACCGCCAGCTCGCGGATCTCGTCGCCTCCGTCGACGAAGGAACGCAGTGCCCGCCGGGGTTCGGCGATCTCCACGGCCGCGGTGAACTCCCGCTCCGCCCGGGCGTGGTCGTCGGCCCGCAGCGCGAGGGTCGCGGACAGCAGGTGGGCGTCGATGAGCGTGGTGACCACCACGGACCGGACGGTCTTGCGGTTCACACGGTCGAGTAGCGCGCGCGCCGCGCCGACCTGGCCGTGATGCACGTGCATGCGCGCCTGCATGAGCAGTACGTCGCCGGACTGGCCCAGCCAGGCCGCCGCTCGCCGCGGAGTCTCCGCCGCCCAGTCCGCACGCCCGAGCCGCAGGGCCATGCGCTGTTCGATGGCGGCCTCGTAGGCGATGAGCGACGGTTGGACCGGGTCGGCGGTCACGAGTCCGTTCCAGTGGGCACGCAGGCGCACCATGGCGGCGTACGGGTCCGTGCCCCGTTCGTACTCGATGAACTCCTTGAGGGACAACACGATCGTCTCGACGATCCGGTCACCCGTCTGGTCCACGGCGGCCAGGGCCAGGTCCATCGCGGGCAGCGCGCGCTCCCAGTCCATGGACTGGTACGCGGCCCAGACCTCGCAGGCGTAGGCGAAACAGCACGCGGACCGGAGCGACCTGTCCTTGGCGAACTCGATTGCCCGTTCGGCGGTCTCCCGCATCTGTGGGAAGTCTCCCTCGGCCGACGCGATCCCGCCGAGATAGCTGAGGCTGTGCAGCACGGCGTAGTCGTAGTCCTGCTTGGTCGCGGTGGCGAGCGTCCGTTCGAGATCATCCCGGGCGGCCGCGTAGTCGCCGAGCCAGAAGGAGATGGTGCCCCGGTTCAGCAGCGCGAGCGTGGGCAGCCACTGGCCGCCGGCCGCCGGCACCAGCGCGTCGAGGGCGTTCTTCTCGGCCACGACACGGTCGATCTTACGTGTCCAGTGGGTCCTGACGATCGTCTCCAGGGCCGCCGTGCGGGAGTTCTTGTTGTGGGACAACGCCTCCGCGAGCCCGGCGAGCCGCAGCTCCGCGCCGGTGCGGTCGCCGGTCATGATCTCCGCCAGTGCCACGATGAGCCCGATCTCCGGTCGTGCGAGCGACTCCGGTGGCAGGCGGCCCGCGACGTCGCGGATCAGGCTCATCTTGCCGCGGAGCAACAGTTCCGGTCCGTACAGGGCGAGGATGCCGGCGGACAGGTCGGTGTCGCCGCTCGCCCTGGCGTGTTCGGCCGCCGAGACGAGCTGACCCTTGCCGATGAACCAGCGGGCCGCGCGTTCGTGCCGTTGCTCCAGCAGCTTGGGGAACCGCCAGCGTTGCCACGCCAGCAGGTGCGCCCGGACGAAGCGATGCTGGCGATAGGTGTGGCCGCCGTCGTGCCGGATCAGGAAGCCGGTTCGCGCGAGGTCGGCGAGCAGCGCCGGTGCGTCCTTCAGACCGCTGAGCGCGGTGGCGAGTCCCGCGTCGAACTCGTCCGGGACGCAGGTGCACAGCAGGAGGTGGAGCTGTTTCGCCGTGAGGTCGTCGAGCACCTCGATGGTCACGTAGTCGGTGACCGCGCGGTCGACGCCGAGCCGGTTCCCCAGCTCCGCGACGGTACCCGACGAGTTCGAGAGAATGATCGCCGCGAGGCGGATGCCAGCGGGCCAGCCCTCGGTGAGATTCATCAGCCTGGCCGTCTGCCCCGCGTCGAGGCACAGTCCGTGTCTTCGGAGGAACGGCGTCGTCTCGGCCGCGGTCAGGGTGAGGTCGTCAGCCTCGACACGGATGTGCGACAGGTCGGCGAGCCGGTCGGCCAGCCGGTCGGCCAGCTCGGTCGGACGTGTGCAGACGACCACCCGAAGGCGCTCGGGTATCCGGGCCAGCAGCTCCTCCAGCACGCGAAGCGACTCCGCCGAACGCAGCCGTTCCACGGAGTCCAGCACCAGCCACGTCCGTCTCGGGCGGTCCGCCGTCAGCTCGGCGATCTTCTCGGTCAGCCGGCGGGCGGCCGGGCCCTGCTCGGCCGCGGTCTCCTCACCGCCCAGGGCATCCGCCACCGCGGCGAGGATGTGGTCGCTCAGCACGTCGCCGTCGTCGTCGGCGCGGTCGATGCTCACCCACGCCACCGGTTCGCCATGAGCCGGCCGGCACCGCATCCAGTTCGCGACCAGTGTCGTCTTCCCGTAGCCCGCCGGCGCGCGGAAGACGGCCGCGGCCGCTGCTCGGTCGCGGAGCTTCGTGAGTGCCGCGATGCCCCCGCGTGTGGCGATGAGATCGCGCGACGCCACCGGGACGACGAGCTTCGGGCTCCACAAGGTTGGGCATCCCACAGACGTACCCCTTAAACGCATCGCGCGACGCGTTGGTGAATGCATACAGAATTGGTCGTCGACTTAGCTAGGTGGGATCCGAACTTCTACCCGAACAGGTGACTTCGATTAGGCGAGCGTAATTTTGATGGAACCACACTGGGTATACGCGGCAGACGTCGATCGTCTTGGTCATACCGTGGTCGGCGCTTCCCGCCGAAAGCCGGATCACCCACAGTGGATGAAGCGGACGAGCCGACCGCTCCGGGACAATCACCGCGTGGAGCCAAGTGGTGATCCGGTGGGCATGTCCCGCCCGATCCACCTGTGACGCCGGCGGTGGTCATCACCCAGACACCGGTCGCCGGTCGTCGTGACCCGAGTTCGCACGGCACCCCGGAAGGAGTGCCTTCCTGCCCGCGAGCTCCTTCGTCTCCGCCGCGGCCTGGCCCGGTCCCCACCGCCAGGTTCACCGCGCAACCGGTGCGCGCCCGTGTTCGGCGACGACGCGACCGGTGATACGAAGGGATGAGTCATGGCGTTGGTCTTCGAGTACGTCTGGGTGGGTGCGTTCGGCGTGCTCGTCCTGTGCCCGTTGGTGTTGTTGGCGGGATGTGCGCTGCAGCGGGCCACTCGGCGGATCAACACGGTGCTCGCGCAGAGATTGGTCACCCGGACGCGCGGCAGCCAGTCGGCGGACGACAGTCCCGCCGTGGGTGAACAGCTCGACGCTTGTGAGCTACACAACGTGGTGCCCGAGCATGGTTAACCCCCCATTCCGGTGATCAGGAGAGGTTCGATGATCATTCACTGGCGGATTGTGTAGTCTGTCAGCATTCCGGCCCGGTCCCAGCCAGTTGTGGATGTGGACGTCGATGTCCTGGCCGGAGGTAGTACTTATGTCACTGTGTGGTTTTCCTCGTGCGGTGCGGAAGATCCGGTGAGTCAGATGAGTTCCCGTTTCCGGATCCTGTTCGTCTGCTCCGACAACATCTGCCGGTCGCCACTGGCCGAGATTCTCACGAGAAGAGGCCTCATCGACCGTCTCGGTCCCGGCGCGGCGAGCTTCACGGTGGCCAGCGCGGGCACCATCGCCGTGCCGGGCACGCTCATAGACATCCGCACGCGCCATCTGCTGGGCCAATACCAGCTGGAGAACGCCGTGTCCGCGTTTCGGGCCACGGCACTGGAGCGCGGCGTCGTCGCCGACGCGGACCTGGTGTTGACCGCGGAGCAGAGCCACCGCGCCGTAGCGATCGAGATGTACCCACAGGCGCTCGGGAAGACGTTCTGCCTGCTCGAGTTCACCCATCTGCTGGCGCCGCCCATCGCCGCCCCACTGCCGGTGAACCTGGTGCAGCGGGCCCGGACGGCGGTGCTGGTGGCCAGGCGCAGGCGTGGCACCGGGCCGTTCAGCCTCTCCGGCGCACACGACATCCCGGAGCCCACCGGGCGGCCGGCGCCCATGTACCGGCAGACCATCGACGTCGTCGGCAGGGCCGTCGAGGACCTGGTCGACCTGCTCGCCGGCACGCGTGTCACCCGATCCCGAGAGTCTCTGGTGGTCGGCCGGCAGACCGGCCGCTGACCACACGCCACCTTCGCGCCGCCTCCTGGACCACGACGCAGGCGAGAACGCCACGTCGACCGCGCGCGCAACGCGCGCAGTACTCGAGGAGAGCGCCAGCGATGACAGCGATTCACCCCGCGCCGAGCCAACCCGCGACGGGAAGGACGCGGATCCTCGTGACCGGTGGTGCCGAGTGAAGGTCCTGGTCACCGGCGGCGCGGGGTTCATCGGCACCAACCTGTGCCGCGCACTCGTCCGTGACCACTACGTGGTCGTTCTCGACGACCTGAGCACGGGCCGGGTCGACAACCTCTCGGGGGTCGACGTCGACCTGATGTTCGGCTCGGTGCTCGACCGCCACGACGTCCGGGCCGCGGCCAGGGGCGTCGGCGCGATCGTCCACCTCGCCGCGGTGCCGCCCGTTCCGTGCTCGGTCGAGGACCCGTTCGTCAGCCACAACGTGAACGCCACGGGCGCACTCGTCGTGCTCGAGGTGGCCAGGGAGGCCGGCGCCCACGTCGTGCTCGCCTCGTCCGGCTCGGTGTACGGCGACATCGGCGACAGCGGCGACACCCGGGCCGAGAGCGGCGCGTGCCGTCCCGCCAGCCCGCACGGCGTGAGCAAGCTCGCCGCCGAGTCCTACGCGAGCGCCTACGCCTCCTCCTTCGGGCTCGACACGATCTCGTTCCGCCTGTTCAACGTCTTCGGCCCGCGGCAGGTCCCGGACGCCCCCAACGCCGCGGTCGTGCCGGCCTTCGCGGTCGCCGCGCTGCGGGGCGAGGCGCTCGTCGTGCATGGCGACGGGGAACAGTCTCGGGACTTCACGTTCGTCGACTCGGTCGTCGACGTGCTCGTCGACGCGGTCGGGTCCCGGCGGGTCAGCCCGTACCCCGTCGACCTCGCGTTCGGTACCGGAACGACCGTCAACGCGCTCGCACGCCTGGTGGGCGAGCTGGTCGGCCGGGACCTCGACGTCCGGCGCGTCGCGCCGCGCCCGGGTGACATCCGGCATTCGCGGGCCTGCCCGGAGGGGTTGCGCGAACTGTTTCCCGCCGCACGCCCGGTCCCGCTGCGGACCGGGCTGTCCAGGACGCTCGCATGGTTGTCGAACCACGCGGAGGAGTTCGGCATTCCGACGGAAGCGCGGCTGTGACCGCGCCCGAGCGGCTGGTCGTCGTCGGGCAGGGCCACGTCGGCCTGCCGATCGCGATGAGCGCGGTCGACGCCGGCTTCTCGGTGGTGGGCCTGGACACCGACGCGGCCCGCATCTGGGCGCTGCAGGACGGGCAGTCCCATGTGGAGGAGGTGTGTGCGGACCGGTTGCGGCGTGCGCTCTCGAGTGGCCGCTACCTGCCCACCGGGCACTACGTCGACGCCGACCGGTTCGACCACGCGATCATCACGGTGCCGACGCCGTTCACCGGCGGGCTGACGGACCTGTCCCACGTGACGGAGGCGGTGTGCGGCCTCGCGCTGCACCTGCGTCCCGGTGCGACCGTGGTGCTGGAGTCGACCACCTATCCCGGCACCACGGAGGAGCTGGTCGCGCCGCTGCTCGAGGTGGGCAGCGGCCTCGTCGCCGGTCGCGACTTCTCGGTGGGGTACAGCCCGGCACGCGCCGAACCGGGCAACCGGCACTGGCGGTTCGAGAACACACCCAAGGTGGTCTCCGGCACGGACGAGTCGTCGCTGTCCGCCGTGCGGGCACTGTACGACCGGCTCGTCGAGACCACCGTGCCGGTCGCCGGGACCAGGGAGGCCGAGCTGGCCAAGCTGATCGAGGACGCCTTCCGGCACGTGAACATCGCGCTGATCAACGAGATGGCGATGTTCGCCCGGGAGCTGGGGGTGGACGTCTGGCAGGCGGTCGAGGCCGCCGCGACGAAGCCGTTCAGCTTCTGCCGGTTCACGCCCGGCCCCGGTCCTGGCGGGGAGTGCCTGCCGGTTGGCGCCCGGTACCTGTCCGCCCGCCTGGGCCGCGACCCCAACCGCGACAGCCGTCTGGTCACGCTGGCGAACGACATCAACGACCACATGCCGGACTACGTGGTGCACCGGTTGGCGACCGCGCTGAACAGGAACCGGAAATCGTTGGGGGACAGTGTGGTCCTGCTCCTCGGGTTGTCGTGCGCCGCGGACACCGGTGATGTCCGGGAGTCCGCCGCGATGCGCGTCGTGGAGCTGCTCAACGGGCACGGCGCGGTGACGTGGGCGGTCGACGCCCACGTCGAGCCGCACCGCTGCCCACCGTCGGTCAAGCTCGTCGAGCTCGCGGAGTCCGTGCTGCGGGAGGCGGACGCGGTCGTGCTCCTGACCGATCACGACGACCTCGACTACGATCTGGTCGAGCGGCATGCCAGGTTGTTGCTGGACACCCGACACCGAGTCTGCGGACCTCGGGTGGAGTACCTGTGACGGGCACCGGCGCGGCCAGGCACCCATCCGTTGCCGGCGGCATCGGTGCTGGCTCACCGGACGGACACCGTCACCACTGCTCGGTACCTCACCCGCAGCAGGCGATTGGAGTCATTTCGGCCTGAACACTTCGCTGCCTGCCGTGATAGTGGGACCAGAGGAGGGATGACCAAGAGTGACAACGAACATCGCGCGCCGGGAGGACGAAATCGTCGCCGCCGTCAGCGATCTGTCGAACATGGATCGCGGCCCGGTCGGTGAGGCGCGGTACATGGACAGGCTCGCGCGCCGTTCGGTCGCGTTGTCCTCCGCCGAGGCGGCCGCGGTCATGCTCGTCGGTGAGGACGGCAAGCCGGTCAGGGTCGCCGCGACCAGCGAGGCCGCCCAGCTGCCACTCGACGTGTCGGACAACGACCTCCGGCTGGCCGCGAACGACGCGGGTTTCCCTGCCATGCGGATAATTCCGCTGCGACAGGGCGTCGAGACGCTCGGTGCGCTCGTCCTCTTCGGCCGTCGGCCCGAGCGGTTCGCGGACGACCTCGTCATCCCGCGGGCGATCGCCGCGCTGGCCGCTAACGTGCTGGTGGAGCATCGCGCCCTCCTCGGTGCCGAACGGCTCGCTCGCCAGCTGCAGACGGCGCTGCGCTCGCGGATCATGATCGAGCAGGCGAAGGGCATCCTCGCCGAGCGGCACGGGCTCGCCCTGGGTAGCGCGTTCGAGATGATGCGCCGGTTCGCCCGGCACGACCGGATCCGGCTCGACCACGTCGCCAAGGCGATCATCGAGAACTCGCCGATGGTCGCCGAGATCGCCATGCCGTTCCAGACCGGGCCGAGGGAGCGGAGTGGATGACCGCGCCTGCCTCGGCGACGGCCGAGCTGATAAGCGAGCACATTCCTCTGGTGCACCAACACGTTCAGGAACTGCCGGACGCCAGCTCGCAGTCCGTGGAATGGGACGAGCTGGTGTCCACCGGTCTTCTCGCCCTCGTGTGCGCGGCCCGCGCGTTCGACCCGACGGGGCGTGAGCCGTTCGACCAGTACGCCTCGGCCCGGATACGCGGTGCCCTGATGAACGAGGTGCGAGCCGTGGAGGGGCCCAGCCGGACCGCTCGCCGGCGCCTCAACCTCATGCGTACCGGCCACACGGAGCTGGTCGCCGCGCTGGGCCGCCCCCCGACCATGATCGAGCTCGGGTTGTTCGTCGGCCTCTCGCCGAAGCAGATGGCCACCGCGGTCCAGATCGCGCGCTGCGGCAACCCGGTCCACCTGCAGGACATCGGCCTGGACACGGTGGCGAACCTGCTGCCCGACAGCGAACCCGGCCCGGAGGAACACGTGCTGCGGCGCGAGTTCGCCGACAAGCTGTGGGACGGGATCAACGCACTGCCCCGATCCATGCGGACCGTCGTGGTCGAGTACTTCGTGTGCGAGCGGCCCATGGCGCGTATCGCGGTCGACCTCGGGGTCACCCCCTCCCGTATCTCCCAGCTGCGTGGCCAGGCCGTCGACCGGCTTCGCAGACGGCTCGCGCTGCTGGTGGAGTCCTGAAGGAAAAGGTTGGACAGTGCTCGAACATCGCGCCCCCTCCGTGGTTGACGCCATCCGCGCGGCCCTGGCGGAACTGGCCATGACCGGCAACGGTGACGCGATGGCGAACCAACTGGCGTACCTGTCGAGGATGCTCCGGCGTTATCCACCCGCGGTACCCAGCCATCTCGCGCAGACCTACCGGTGGCTCATCGCCAAGATCGACGTACTGCACGAGCTGATCGTGGTCCGCTCGTCGCCGCGGTTGGTCCGGCTGGTCAACGAGCTGGCGCGGGAGCTGCTCCTCGGCCTCGACGGTGCGCCGCGGCACGCGCTGCGCCACGTCGACCCGGACGGCGGTAATGTGGGGGAACCCTTGGCATGGCCCCAACCGACCTGGCCGGTGCGGATGCCGTCACCGGAGTCCCCACGGTTGCGAGCCGGTGCCGAGCACTGGCGTCCGGCATGAGACGTCACCGTCTCCGGGGTACTGCCTCCACCCGGGGACGGTGACCCCGCACGAGCCATGGCCGGCGAGCGTGTACTCACCCGAAACGTGTGAGCCGTCGCCAGATCCCGTCCTCCCGGCGAATGTGTCGGTAAACTCCCAGTTCAACATGTCGAAATCAGCCCCTTCGCCACCTCGCCGTGATTGACGAGCCGATATCCAGCCGTGCCATCGAACGGCTGCCGACGTTGCCGGACGACGAGATACTCGTGACCGTGGTGTCCGCGCCTGCCGGTTTCGGCAAGACGACCACGGTCGCGGAATGGGCGCGGCGACGGCGGGCGGCAGAGGTGTGGCCGACCGTGGCCTGGCTCAGTCTCGAGCCCGCCGACGACGACCCCGCGGTGCTTCGGCGGGAGATGGACGCGGCGGTTCGCCGCGTCGCGGGGAGTGATCCCGCGGCCGGCCCGCGGCACGGCGGCCGCGTGACCACGGTCGAGGACCTGGCGGGCGACGGCCAGCCGGTCTGGCTGGTGCTCGACAACCTCGACCACCTTCGCAGACCGGAGACGCTCGGCGCGCTAGAGCAGTTGGTCACCTGGCAGCCTCGCGGTCTGCGGCTGGTCCTGTGCACCCGCGCCGAGCGGGTACTCGGCCTGCACCGCCTGCGGGTCAGCGGTCTGCTCCGGGAGATCGGGGCGGCCGACCTCGCCCTCACCAAGGACGAGACCGCGCAGCTCGCCCTCGCGCTCGGCGTGACGGCCACCAGGGACCAGATGGACACGCTGTTCCGCCTGACCGAAGGATGGCCGGTGGCGGTGCGGATGGCGGCGACGGCGATCAGCGACGTCCGTGACCCCGACACGGTGCTGGCGAACGTCCCGGGCGCGCTCCGCACGGTTGGTGACTACCTCGAGAACGAGGTGCTCGACGTGCTGACCGCCGAGCAGCGGCAGCTGCTGCGCTGCACCAGCGTGGCGGAGCGGTTCGACGCCGACCTGGCGGGCAGGCTGACGGACAACGCCAACGCTCCCGAACTGCTCGCCGAACTGGCACGCAGCGACCTGCTGGTGATCCGCGCCGAAGGACTGAGCTACCGCCAGCATCCGTTTGTGCGCGCACACCTGCTGAACGTGATGCGCCAGGTACCGCAGAAGCTCCACAGGCTCCACCGGATCACCGCCCGGTGGTCGGCCGAGGGCGACAACGACCTCGCCGCGGCGGCCTGGCACGCCGTCCGCAGCAGGAACCTCGGGCTCATCACCCGCATGGTCGTCAGGTACGGACCGGAACTGGTGCTGCGGGGTGAGCTCGCGATCGTGCGGGAGCTCATCGAGGCGCTGCCCGCCGAACCGGCTGGCACTCCCGAGGTCAGGCTTGTCGGCGTCCTCGCGGAGCTGGTGGGCGGCGACTGCGTCGCGGGTAGGAGACAGCTGCCCGGACTCGCCGACGCGGTCGCGGGCGGAACGCAGGCCGTGCGTGATCTGGAGACCGTCGCGCGGACGTTCCTGCAGGGGTTCAGCCCGGCGTCGGTGTACGAGCTGAACCGGCTCCGGGCGCGGATCGCCGCCATGTCCGGTTGGGCGCTGCCTTCGCTGACGTTGCTCAACAGCGGCACGGCGTCCTTCTGGCTCGGTCTGCCCGACGCGGAGCGTTACCTCCGGCAGGCGGAGAGCATTGCCGTCAAGAGCCGGCACCGCGTCGCGCTCGTGCACTGCTGGAGCTATCTCGGCGGGGTGGCGTTCTTCCGCGGCGACCTGCCGACCGCCCAGCGGCTCGCCAGGGACGCGATCGAACAGGCCGAGAAGCTGCCGGACGTGCACGGCCGTGCGTTCGGGTACTGCCTCGCGGGTTGGGTGGCCTACCACCTCGTGGACCACGTGGAGGCGAGGCGGTGCGTGTCGCGCGCGTTGGCCGCCTTCCCGAAGGCCGGCTACCCGGCCGCGGAACTGTGGACGATGGCGCTGGCGGCGGCGGTCGACGTCGACACGGGTGGCGACGTGGCCGCCGCACTGGACCGGCTGCGTGGCCACCGCAAGCGGTTGAGCCACGGCAACGGCCTGCCGCCGGTGGTGGTGGCGCACGAGGCACTGCTGGAACACGACCTGGCGTTGCGTGTCGGTCGCCTCGGCTGGGCGGCGGAGATCTTCCGCGTGGCCGTCGCGTCGCTCGGCACCGTGGGGGAGAGCCTGTTGTTGCGGGTGCACGACCGTCTCCAGCACGACCAGGTTCGCGTCGCCCAGCCGCTGCTGGAGCAGATCACCAACCAGGCCGTGCGGTCCTACTTCGCCACGACGATCATCGAGGCGTGGTTGCTCAGTGCCGTGCTCGCGGCACGGGCCGGTGACCAGGAGCAGGCCGCGACACAGCTGCGTGCCGCCGCGGAGATCGCGGAACCGGGCCGGACGGTCCGGCCGTTCCGCAACGGCGGCGTGGAGCTGCGGCGGCTGATCCTGGCCCAGGTGGGCAGGTCGGGACGGTTGGACGGCTTTCTCGAGGAGCTGCTCACGCTCGTCGCCCAGCCGCCGGGCGGCACGCTGGAACTGACGGAGCGGGAGGTGGAGCTCCTCCGCGAGCTGCCCACCCTCGCCACCGTCGAGGAGATCGCGGTCCAGCTGTCCGTGTCGCCGAACACGGTGAAGACCCACCTACGCCACCTCTACCGCAAGCTCGACGTCAGGTCCCGCCGCGCCGCCGTCGCGGCGGGACGGCAGTACGGGCTGATCTGACTGATCCGACCGGCCGGGCCGGCGTCCCGCGACGGGACCGCTTCCCGGTACACGCGGCGTCGCGGGGAGGTCCGAAGGCGACACTCCCCGCGACGTCCCTACGGGGCGGTCAGAGTGCGTTCTGACCGGAGGCCAGCAGGTTGATCCAGCCACCGAGGGATGCCCAGCCGGACCAGCCGTTGTTGGGCCTGGTCTGCCAGATGTGCCAGAGGGCCTGGTTGCTGCCGCGGGCGAAGACCTCCAGCCGGCCGTCCGCGTTCCGGTTGACGTTCAGCCGGTCGATCCAGCCGCCCAGCGACGCCCAGCCCGACCAGCCGTTGTTGGGCCTGGTCTGCCAGATGTGCCACAGCGCCTGGTTGCTGCCGCGGGCGAACACCTCGAGCCGGCCGTCCTGGTTGCTGCCGACGTCGACCAGGTCGATCCAGCCGCCCAGCGATGCCCAGTTCGACCAGCCGTTGTTGGGCCTGGTCTGCCAGATGTGCCAGAGGGCCTGGTTGCTGCCGCGGGCGAACACCTCCAGGCGGCCGTCCTGGTGGCTGCCGACCGCGACGCGGTCGATCCAGCCGCCGAGGGATGCCCAGTTCGACCAGCCGTTGTTGGGCCTGGTCTGCCAGATGTGCCACAGGGCACGGTCCCTGCCGCGGGCGAAGACCTCCAGCCGGCCGTCCTGGTTGCTGCCGACGTCGATCAGGTCGACCCAGCCGCCCAGCGACGCCCAGTTCGACCAGCCGCCGTTGGGCCTGGTCTGCCAGATGTGCCAGAGGGCGCCGTCCGTGCCGCGCGCGAAGACCTCCAGCCGGCCGGCCTGGTTGCTGCCGACGTCGAGGCGGTCGATCCGGCCGC
>Ga0164298_10000008_pt1 | contig 129623 bp, 125 predicted proteins | sample Whisoiple_216_MG_FD_109713 | JGI IMG/M metagenome (GOLD analysis project Ga0164298, IMG submission 109713) | Unamended control soil microbial communities from upstate New York, USA - Whitman soil sample_216_MG | ecosystem: Environmental > Terrestrial > Soil > Agricultural land ...
GGAAGACGGAAGCAGGAAGCGGGAAGGCGGAAACCGGAAGCCGGAAGCCGGAAGCCGGAAGCCGGAAGCCGGAAGCCGGAAGCCGGAAGCCGGAAGCCGGAAGCCGGAAGCCGGAAGCCGGAAGCCGGAAGCGGGGAGCGGGGAGCGGGGAAGCATCGCAAGGCAAAGAAAGGCAAGGCAAGAGGCAAATCACGGCACCGCCGCACCAACAAGGCAACTAGCACCAACAAGACAGCGAGGGCCCACAGGCCTAGAACCGGCCCACCCAACCAGACCCAGTTGCCAACCCTTCCCCACGCACCCCCGGCCCGCGCCTAGGCCAGAACCCGAAGCCTCAACCCCGAAGCGCAGCCCCGAAACGCCCAGCAGCCGCAGCCACGGCCGAATCCCGAGCAGCCGTGGCCTCCTCAACCGTCAACGTCCGATCCGGTGCCCGGAACCGCAGTGAGTAGGCCAACGATCGCTTCCCCTCACCAACCTGCTCCCCGGTGAACACGTCGAACAGGCGCAGCTCCTCCAGCAGGTCACCGCCGCCGTTGCGAAGGGTCGTGGCCACCTCCGCGACCGGCACGGACGTGTCCACCACCAGTGCCACGTCCAGCAGGACCGGCGGATACGGCGACGGAGCCGGCGCGGGTCGCCGGTCCACCAGTGGCAACGCCTCCAGCTTCAGCTCCATCGCGCAGGTACGCTTCGGCAATCCCAGGGCGTCGATCACCTTCGGGTGCAGCTCGCCGGCGTACCCGACGGCCAGGTCCCCGACCCGCAGCTGCGCGCACCGGCCGGGATGCCAGGGCGCCAGCTCGGCGGCCCGGATGTCCAGCTCGACACCCGACGCCTCGGCCACGACGTGCGCGGCCCGCACGGCATCCGCCCACGTCGCCGGCTCGCCGGGGCCCCACCAGCCGGTCTGCTCGCGGTTGCCCGCCAGCACCACGGCCGCGTGGACCGGCTGCTGCGGCAGCGCGGCCATCAGCGCCGCGACCTCCCCTTCCGACGGACGGCCGTCCACACCCACGGTGGGCACCGGCACCTGCTGTGCCTTCGGCAGCGTCACCTGCCCGATGTGGAACAAGGCCACGTCGCGCATCCCACGTGACACGTTCCGGTTCAGCGCGTCCAGCAGCCCGGGCAACAACGTCGTCGCCAGCTCGCTGCGCTCCGCCTCCAGCGGGTTGAGCAGCGACACGGTCCGGCGGCGGTTGTCGTCGAAGGCCAGGCCGAAGGAGTCCCAGATGTTCGGCGACACGAAGGGGAACGGCAGCACCTCGATGTAGCCGGCCTCGGCCAGCGCCCGCCCCACCGCGCGGCGGCGCAGCTGGCTCGCGGTCGCGCCCTTGCCGGGGGGCGCCGGCGGCAGCTTGGTCGGGATGGTGTCGTAGCCCTCCAGCCGCAGCACCTCCTCGACCAGGTCAGCCGGCTCGGTCAGGTCCGGCCGCCAGGTCGGCGGCTGGATCACCACGCGCGACTTGCCGTCCTCGCCGGTGAACATGTCGACCGTCGTGCAGCCGATCTGTTGGAGCCGCCGCACGGTCGCGCCGCTCGCGTACGGGGTGCCGGCCACCTGGTCCGGCAGGCCGATCGGCATGGTCACCGTCGGCAGCGGGACCACGCCGCCCACGTCGGTCCTGCCGGGCTGGATGCTGCCCTCGGCGTGGTCACGCAGGATCCTGGCCGCCCGCTCCAGCGCCATCGGCGCGATGAAGGCGTCCACCCGGCGCTCGAAACGCTTCGAGGCCTCGGACGGCAGCTTGTGCCGGCGCACGGTCCTGGCGATCGCCGTCGGCTCCCAGTTCGCCGCCTCCAGCAGGATGTCCGAGCTGTCCGTGCGGACCTCGGTGCTCGCGCCGCCCATCACGCCGGCCAGCGAGATCGGGCCCGTGTCGTCGGCGATGATGATGTCGTCCGGGTCCAGCGTGCGCTCGACATCGTCCAGCGTGGTGAGCTTCTCCCCCGGTCTCGCCCGCCGGACGACCATGGTGCCCTTGACCGAGGACGTGTCGAACGCGTGCATGGGTTGGCCCATCTCGAGCATCACGTAGTTCGTGACGTCGACGGCCAGCGAGATCGACCGGACGCCGGCGAGCATGAGCCGCCGGCGAAGCCAGAACGGGGTGGGCGCGGTCGGGTCGACGCCGGTGACCCGGCGGGCGACGAAGCGCGGGCAGTCCTCCTCGTTCTCGACGGTGATCGGGAACGCGAGGCCCTCGGCCTCCGGCACGTCGATGGCGGCGTGGTCCCGGTACGGGATGTCGAACGCGCACGCCAGCTCGCGGGCGAGCCCGCGGATCGAGAACGCGTAGCCGCGGTCCGGCGTGATGGACAGCTCGATGACGCTCTCGTCCAGCTCCAGGTACTCGACCGCGTCGTCACCGGCGCCGACGTGCTCGCCGCTGGGCAGTACGAGGATGCCGGAGTGCTCGTCGCCCAGGCCCAGCTCGCGCGCGGAGCAGATCATGCCGTCGCTGTAGCGACCGTAGGTCTTGCGCTTGGTGATCGAGAAGCCGCCGGGCAGCACCGCACCGGGCAGGGCGAGCACCACGAGGTCGCCCTCGGCGAAGTTCGTCGCGCCGCAGATGACGCCGCGCATGCGCGGGCCCATGGTCTCGTCGTGGTCGTCGGCCTCCGCGACCTCGACCATGCAGTACCGGATGGGCTTCTTGAACCCGGTGAGCTCCTCGATCTCGGCGACGCGGCCGACCACGACGGGACCGGTCACCGGCCCCAGCGGGGTGACCTCCTCCACCTCGAGACCGACGCGAACGAAGGCCTCGGCGATCTGCTCCGCCGTGAACCTCTCCTTGGTCTCGAGTTGCTCGGTGAGCCAGCTGACGGGGACCCGCACGTTCGTTACCTCTCCTACTGACGGCGCGTTCAGGCCTCGATGCCGAAGGGCGCCGTGAACCGGACGTCCCCTTCGACCATGTCGCGCATGTCCGGGATGCCATTGCGGAACTGCAGCGTCCGCTCGATGCCCATGCCGAACGCGAAGCCCGAGTACACGTCGGGGTCGACGCCGCAGGCGCGCAGCACGTTGGGGTGGACCATGCCGCAGCCGCCCCACTCGACCCAGCCCGCGCCGCCCTTCTTCTCCGGGAACCACACGTCGGGCTCCGCGGACGGCTCGGTGAAAGGGAAGTAGGACGGGCGCAGCCGGATCTTGGAGCTGTCGCCGAACATCGCCTTGGCGAACGCGTCCAGCGTGCCCTTCAGGTGGGCCATCGTGAGGCCCTTGTCCACCGCGAGTCCCTCGACCTGGTGGAAGACCGGCGTGTGCGTGGCGTCCAGCTCGTCGGTGCGGAAGGTGCGGCCGGGGCACACGACGTAGACCGGCAGGTCACGCTCGAGCAGCGAGCGGATCTGCACCGGCGAGGTGTGGGTGCGCAGGACCAGGCTGGAGTCGGCCGGGGCCACGTAGAACGTGTCCTGCATGGTGCGGGCCGGGTGGTCCTTCTTGAAGTTGAGCGCGTCGAAGTTGAACCACTCGGTCTCGACCTCGGGGCCTTCGGCGATCTCCCAACCCATGGCGACGAACACGTCCGCGATCCGCTCGGAGAGCGTGGTCAGCGGGTGCCGGGCACCACGCGGCCGGCGGTCCCATGGCAGCGTGACGTCGACGGCCTCCTCGCGGAGCACCCGCTTGTCGCGGTCGGCCTCCAGCTCGACGCGCCGCTCGTCGAACGCCGCGCGGACCTGTTTCTGCACCTCGTTGACGCGCTTGCCGGCGTCGGCCTTCGCGTTGGGGGGCAGGGCGCCGATCTCGCGCCGGGCGATCATCAGTGGCGCCTTGTCCCCGAGGTGGGCAGGCTTCACCGCGGCGAGCGCCGCCAGGTCGACGGCTGCCTCGAACTCCTTGCGCGCCTGCTCCACGGCGGCCTGCAGGGTCTCCGGCGCGAGGGCCGCGACCTGCTTCGGGTCGTAGGAGTCGTTGGCTGCGGACATGGTCGGTGCGCGCTCCCGGAAATGGATCGATCTGGTGCCCGCGCATACCGCGAGCACAGTGATCCTAGGTGATCGGCCGAAACGGCCGACAACCAGTTTCCCCTACTTACCTCTTTGGAGGGAACGCGGCACCCAGGTCGACACCCGCGAACTCCTGCGGCACGCTCCGCTCGGCGGCGTAGTGGTAGAGCGCGGTCTGGTAGATGCCCGACAGGGCGCTGGTAACGATGACGGAGCCGAGGAACCAGACCACGGCGAGGCCGAAGAACACCCAGGACACCGCCCCGCCCGCGGCGGCGCCGAGCACGGCGAAGAGGACGCACGGCAGGAACAGCAGGAAGCCGACCGCCCCGATGCCGACGTTGCCCAGCACGTTCTCGCCCCAGGTGCCGCGGAACAGCTCCGCCGAGCGCTTGACGGCGGGCTTGGTGGTCGCGCGCTCGAGGACCATGATCGGCAGCACCAGGTAGGTGACGAGGTTCCAGGCCATCCCGATCAGGCCGCCGATGATGCGGCCGAGGAAGCCGAGCCGCTCCTCGATGGCCCGGATGATCAACGACACCGTCGCGGTCAGCAGCGCCCACGGGAACAGCCGGCCGGCCATCGAGCCCGCCGTGCGCAGGCCGCCGGCGACGGTCGGGTCACCGCCCTTGAGCGCGATGTGGGCCTGGGAGATCAGCGCGGCGTTGAAGAAGATCGCGACGTACGCGCTGACCAGGTAGAAGGCGACGAGCAGCACGTAGGTGCCGGGGGTGGCGCCCTTGCCGTCGGTGTCGACGGTGAACACGGCCGGCGTCAGGAAGATGATCGCCACGACGAGGCCCGCGGCGCCGGACAGCAGCGGGAAGACCGCCAGTTCCCTGCGTGACCGCAGCACCCGCCACGACGCCTTGAACATCTGCCACGAACGCCCGAAGCGACCCATCGCGAACCCCCACATCCGGTGTGTTGCGACAGCTTAGGGCCTCTCCCCGCGTCCGCGCCGGCAAACGGATACCGAGCCCCGATCCACCTCGACAACGCGGCCCCACACCTGAAAGCGGACGAGCAGCGGACCGATCAGATATTCGTTGTGTCTTCCGCGCGTTGGCGCCACGCCGTGGCGTAGAGGCAGACCGTGGCGGCGGTGGCCAGGTTGAGGCTTTCCGCGGCTCCGTAGATCGGCACGCGGAGCGACTCGTCGGCGGCCGACCGCACCTCGTCGGGCAGGCCGTGGGCCTCGCTGCCGAACAGCCACGCCGTGGCGCCTGTCGCGGTGGCGGGCGTCAGCTCCGACTTCGCGTAGCCGTCCGCGGCGACCAGGCGCAGTCCGGCGGCGCGGCAGGCGGCGAGCACGTCGTCGACGGGCGCACGGGCGATGGGCACATGGAAGACGCTGCCGGTCGAGGCTCGCACGCACTTGCCGTTGTGCGGGTCGACCGCGTCGCCGGCCAGGATCACGGCGTCGGCGCCGGCCGCGTCCGCGACCCGGATGACCGTGCCCGCGTTGCCGGGGTCGGACACACCGACGAGCACGGCGACCAGCTGGGGTGTGCCGGCGAGGGCGCCGGCGAGCGACCGGTCGACGAGGTCGCACACCGCGACGACTCCCTGTGGGGTCACCGTTTCCGCGAGGCCGGCCATCGCGCGATCGGTCACCGTCGAGACGAGGACGTCACGGTCGGCGGCCGACGCGGCGAGTTCGGTGTCGCGGGCCAGGAAGTCCTCGGTCACGAACAGCTCGTGCACGGCGCCCGGCCAGGCGAGGGCCTCACGGACGGCCTGTGTGCCCTCCACGAGGAAACGCCCGGCACGCTGCCGGCCGGCGCGGCGCGACAGGGTCCGAGCAGCGACGACCCGGGGTGTCCGCTCGGTGAACGGACCATCCCCGGGTCGGGTCACGGTGTTCAGGAAGCCTTGCCCTGCGGGTGCGCGTTCTCGCGGGCGACCTCGACGAGCGCGGCGAACGCGGCCTCGTCGTTGACGGCCAGCTCGGCGAGGATCTTGCGGTCCACCTCGACGCCGGCGTTCTTCAGGCCCTGGATGAACCGGTTGTAGGTGAGGCCGTTCTGGCGGGCCGCGGCGTTGATACGGGTGATCCACAGCTGGCGGAAGTCACCCTTGCGGGCGCGGCGGTCCCGGTAGGCGTAGTTGAGCGAGTGGAGCACCTGCTCCTTCGCCTTGCGGTACAGCCGCGAGCGCTGGCCCCGGTAGCCACTGGCCAGCTCGAGAGTCGTGCGGCGCTTCTTCTGGGCGTTGACCGCCCTCTTGACGCGTGCCACGGTGCAAATCCTGTCGATCTCATGGGCGGCATGGCGCTCGCCCGGTGGTCAAGGAACGGTCGGTCAGATACCGAGCAGCTTCTTCACGCGCTTGACGTCCTGCTTGGCGACCTCGGTGGTGCCGGACAGACGCCGGGTGAGTGAGCTGGGCTTCTTCTCCAGCCTGTGGCGGAGGCCCGTCTTCTGACGACGCAGCTTTCCCTTGCCGGTGATCCGAACACGCTTCGCGGTACCGGAGTGGGTCTTGTTCTTGGGCATGTGTCTTCCTCGCACAGTGAGATGACCGGGCGCGGTCTGAAACAGAGACGCGCTCGGTCTCGGTCAGCCTCGGATCAGTTCGTGTCGGTGCCCGCGCTCGCCTTGGGACGGGTCTTCTGGGACTTGTGCGGCGCCAACACCATGATCATGTTTCGACCGTCCTGCTTCGGCGCGGCCTCGACGAAACCGAGATCGGCGACGTCCTCGGCCAGCCGCTGCAGCAGCCGGAAGCCAAGTTCGGGGCGGGACTGCTCACGACCCCGGAACATGATCGTCACTTTGACCTTGTTCCCGTGCTCGAGGAAGCGCATCACGTGGCCGCGCTTGGTCTCGTAGTCGTGGGTATCGATCTTCGGGCGGAGCTTCTGCTCCTTGATCACGGTGAGCTGTTGGTTTCGACGCGACTCGCGAGCCTTCTGCGCGCTCTCGTACTTGAACTTGCCATAGTCCATGAGCCGACAGACGGGCGGGCGAGCCTGCGGGGCAACCTCCACGAGGTCCAGGTCCGCTTCCTGAGCCAGTCGCAGTGCGTCCTCGATGCGCACGATGCCGACCTGCTCGCCGTTCGGTCCGACCAGGCGGACCTCCGGACCTCGGATGCGGTCGTTGATACGTGTCTCGGAGCTGATGGGGCCTCCTCAGGCCGGTTGGGTCTTGTCTACCTCCCGCGACCCTCGCGGAGTCCCATCAAGCACGAGACCCCGGCCGCCATGAAGGCGAACGGGGCCCGCTTCCGATCACACCCGCCGCACCTGACGGGAAATGCCTCGACCAGCTGGTTCGACCCTTCCAACAGGCCGTGCCAGCTGCCGCGGCGACCGGAACCCGGCCACGTCGTGACTCGGGTGGGAGCGGGGCTCCACTTGTACCGCCTCGCGGACGAGGCGGGTCGCAGCGAACAGGATAACACCCCCGGTCGGGGGTTTTGTTCCGCGGGTCACCCGCTGGCCCACTGGTAGCGCAGCTCGGGCCTGCCGACCTGACCATATATCGGCTGGCGCACGGCGAGCCCGTGGTCGGCGAGGTACTCGAGGTAGCGGCGCGCGGTGACCCTGGACATGCCCAGCGCGTCGCCGGCCGCGCTGGCCGACAGGCCGTCGCCCGCGCCGCGCAGCGCCGCGGCCACCGCGTCCAGGGTCGGCGGGCTCATGCCCTTCGGCAGCTGGGCGCCCTCGCTGCCCCGGAGCGTGGCGAAGAGGTGGTCGACCTCGGTCTGGTCGGCCTGCTCGGCCCGGTCGACGCCGCGCCGGAACCGCGCGTACCGCTCCAGCTTGTCCCGCAGGGTCGCGAACGTGAACGGCTTGAGCAGGTACTGCACGACCCCGCTGGACACCGCGGCCCGGACGAGCGTGAGGTCACGCGCCGAGGTCACCATGATCACGTCCACGAGCCGGCCCTCGGCCCGCAGCGCCCGGCACAGGTCGAGACCGTTGCCGTCGGGCAGGTACTGGTCGAGCAGCAGGAGATCGACGTCGAGGCGCCCCAGCGCGCGGCGGGCCCCGGCGGCGCTGTGCACGACACCGGCCACGGCGAAGCCATCGACCCGCTCGACGTAGAGCCGGTGCGCCTCGGCCGCGACCAGGTCGTCCTCCACGACGAGCACGTCGATCACGAGACCTCCTCGCCCGCTCCACGGCCTCGCTCGTGCGGTTGGTTCACTCCCCGGCTCCGCTCACGGCGACTTCACCAGCGCCGCTGGCAGCCGCACGGTGAACACCGCCCCCCGGTCGCCCTGGCCGACCTCGATCGTGCCGTGGCCGCGGCGGACCGCCTGCCGGACGAGCGCCAGCCCGAGGCCACGGCCGTCGGCCTTGGTCGACCAGCCGCGGTCGAACGCGACCTCGCCTGCCGTGAGCCCCGTTCCGGTGTCCTCCACCCGGAGGAGCAGCTCCCCGTTCTCGGTGCGGGCGGTGACGTAGACCCGAGGCGTACTGCCACCTTCGAGTGCCGCGTCCAGCCCGTTGTCGATGAGGTTGCCCAGGATCGTGACCACGTCCCGCTGCGCGAGCGCGCCGCCCAGCACCGCGTCGTCGATCTCCGTCTCGGGGGTGATCACCAGCTCGACGCCACGCTCGCTGGCCTCGGCGGCCTTGCCCAGCAGCAACGCCGCGAGCACCGGCTCGGACACCGCGTCCACCACCCGGTCGGTCAGCCGCTGCGCGAGTGCGAGCTCCGCCGTCGCGAACTCGACGGCCTCGTCGTACCGGCCCAGCTCGACCAGGGACACGACCGTGTGCAGGCGGTTCGCCGCCTCGTGCGCCTGGGAGCGCAGCGACTCGGCGAAGCCCCGGACCGAGTCCAGCTCGCCGGACAGCCTCTGCAGGTCGGTGTGGTCGCGCAGGGTCACGACCGTGCCGTGCGCACGGTCGCCGGACCGGACCGGCGCGCTGTTGACGACCAGCACCCGCCGCTCGGTCAGGTGGAGCTCGTCCCGGGTGGCCCGGTCCGAGGCCATGCTCGCGACCATCTCGGCCGGTAGACCCAGGTCGGTGAGCGCCCTGCCCTCGACGTCGCCCCGCAGGTCGAGCAGCTCGCGGGCGCCGTCGTTGCACAACGTCACGCGGCCGGCCGGGTCGACGAGCAGCAGGCCTTCGCGCACGGTGTGCAGGATGGCCTCGTGGTACTCCAGGCGCCGGCTCAGCTCGGCCGGGCCGAGCCCGTGGGTCTGCCTGGCGAGCCGGCGGTTGACCAGGTAGGTGCCGGCCATGCCGATCGTGAGCGCACCGGCGGCGACCAGCGCGAGCAGCACGAGGCGGTCGCGGACCTGGCCGGCGATCGCGTCGAGCGTGATGCCGACGCTGACGAGCGCGACGATCTTCCTGCCGTCCCGGATCGGGGCCACCGCGCGGATGGACGGGCCCAGGGTGCCGGTGTAGGTCTCGACGAACACGTGCCCGGCCAGCGCCTGTTCGATGTGTCCGAGGTACCGCGCGCCGATCTGTCCGGGGTCCGGGTGGGTCCACCGCCGGCCGTTCGTGTCCATGATCGTCACGAAGTCGATCCCGGTGTCGTCCAGCACGCGGTTCGTGAACGGCTGCAGGACCACACTCGGGTCGGGCGCCTCGACCGCGTCGACGATCGCGGGGGTGTCCGCGATGGTCGTCGCGACGGCGACGACCTCGTCGCGGGAGGACGCCTTGGTGCGTGCGGCGACGTCGAGGAACGCGAGTACCGCGCCGGCGACCACGAGTACGCCGACGATGATCACCTGTAGCACCAGCAGCTGCCGGGCGAGGCTCCAACCTCGGCGTTCGGTTGCCATGCCGCCTAGTGTGTCGTGCTTCACGAACGTCCTTCGCTCAAGGCCCGTGTACGCAATGAACAGAAACGTGACCCAGGTCATAACCACTCGGACAATGTCCCGCATGTCCAGCGCTGAACAGCCCGTCCGGTCCCGCCGAAGCGACCGGACACATCTGCTCTACATCGCCGTGGTGGTCGCGGTCCTGGTCGGCATCGTCATCGGTCTGGTCTGGCCGGAGCTCGGCAAGGAACTGAAACCGCTCGGCACCGGGTTCGTCAACCTGATCAAGATGATGATCAGCCCGATCATCTTCTGCTCGATCGTCATCGGCGTCGGCTCGGTCGCCAAGGCCGCGAAGGTCGGCAAGGTCGGCACGCTCGCCATCGGCTACTTCCTCGTAATGTCGACGGTGGCGCTGATCATCGGTCTCGTCGTCGGCAACATCCTGCATCCCGGTGAGGGCCTCAACCTCACGCCGGACGTCGCGGCGGCCGGCAAGAAACAGGTGGCCGAGTCGGAGGGCACGGTCGAGTTCCTGCTCGGGATCATCCCGACCACGCTGGTGTCCGCGTTCACCGAGGGCTCGGTACTGCAGACGCTGCTGGTGGCGCTGCTCGCCGGGTTCGCCCTGCAGGCACTCGGATCGAAGGGCGAGCCGATCCTGCGGGGGATCGGACACATCCAGCGACTGGTCTTCCGCATCCTGTCGATGATCATGTGGGTGGCGCCGGTCGGCGCGTTCGGCGCGATAGCGGCGGTGGTCGGCGAGACCGGCTGGGCGGCGCTGAAGAGCCTGTTCATCATCATGCTCGGCTTCTACGTCACGTGCATCCTGTTCGTGTTCGTCGTGCTGTCCTCCATCCTGTGGGTGGTGGCGCGGATGAACATCGTGGCGCTGTTCAGGTATCTGTCGCGTGAGTTCCTGCTGATCCTGTCCACGTCGTCGTCCGAGGTCGCGCTGCCTCGGCTCATCGCCAAGATGGAGCACCTCGGCGTGAGCAGGCCCGTCGCCGGCATCACGGTCCCGACGGGCTACTCGTTCAACCTGGACGGCACGGCGATCTACCTGACGATGGCGACGTTGTTCATCGCGGAGGCCATGAACAAGCCGCTGGCGTTCGGGGAGCAGATCGGGCTGCTGCTGTTCATGATCGTCGCGTCGAAGGGCGCGGCGGGCGTGACGGGCGCCGGGCTGGCGACCCTCGCCGGTGGGCTCCAGTCGCACCGGCCGGAGCTGGTCGACGGCGTCGGGTTGATCGTCGGCATCGACCGGTTCATGTCCGAGGCCCGGGCGCTGACGAACTTCGCCGGCAACTCGGTGGCGACGGTGCTGGTGGGCACCTGGACCAAGGAGTTCGACCGCGAGAAGGCGGACCGCGTACTGGCGGGCGAGGACCCGTTCGACGAACGCACCCTGCTCGACGAGGACGCGCCCCCGCCCGAGCCCGAACGGGCCGACTCGGAGCCGAAGCCGTCGCCGAGCTGACCGTTGGTCTCCTCCGGTGGACCGGAGGTGGAGGGCCCGCTGCCGTCACCCCCTCGGCAGCGGGCCTCTTTACTTGCGGGTGCGGCGGCGCCAGCCCGTGCCGTCGTGCCAGGACTCGATCACCAGGTGGTCCGGCGGCGTGCCGCCGAGGTAGGTCAGCGCGACCTCGGTGACGTCGATGCGGAAGTGCCCCGAGCCGGGTTCCGCGCCCTCGGCCGGTGGCACCTCGACCGCCCGGCCGGCGATCTTGGCGTCACCGTGCCACTCCCCCTCCGCCGGCGGGTCGAGCGACGGGCTGTGCACGGCGACGCGCGGGTCCCTCCGCACGTCGGCGAGCTTGAGCGAGTCGGCCATCATGCCGAACGTCACCTCGCCGTCCTCGAACTGCAGCTCCGACCCGCTGATGCGCGGCGAACCGTCGCCCCGCAGGGTCGCGAGCGTCTTGTGCTTGCCGGCCCCGAACACGTCGCGCACCCGCTTCGCGAACTCCGGCGCGTCCTTCTCGATGTCCTGCCATCTCGCCATGCTCGGATGGTATCCCGTTTTCGAACCGTGGTTCAATAACATCCGTGGCGCGACCGAGAAAGATCTCCGACGACGGCCTGATGGCGGCGGCCGGCCGCGCGATCGGCCGGTACGGCCCGGGGTTCACCCTCGCCCAGGTCGCGGCCGAGGCCGGCGTCGCGGTGGGCACCGTGGCCGGGCGGTTCGGCTCCAAACAGAACCTGCTGCTGGCGATGATGAACATCGGCGCGGCGAGCGTCGGACCACGCATGCGTGCCGCCGCCCACGGCCTCGACCCGGTCGCGGCGGTCACGGCGGCCGCGCTCGTGATCGCCGACGGCCTCGACGAGCCGGCGACGGTCACCAACCACCTGGGTCAGCTGGGGGTCGACCTGGCGGACCCCGCGCTGCGGTCGGGTTTCGCGGCCTTGCGGGCGAGCGTGCACGAGGTGCTGACTGACCTGTTCACGATGGCAGGACTGCCGGGCGCTCCCCCACCGGCGCAGGCGGCACGCGTCATCGCGGCACTCGCCCACGGCGCGCTGATGGACTGGGCGCTGAACCCGCACGACGCGATGGCGGACGTGCTGCGGGCGGATGTGCGGGCGGTGCTCGTCAGCTGGCGTTGAAGTCCAGCAGGTCGTCGCCGCGGCGTTTCCTGGCCGCCCCCGGGGAGACGCCCAGCACGCGTTTGAAGGCGCGGGCGAACGCGGCCTCGGAGCGGTAGCCGAGCTTGCGCGCCAGCTCCGCGGTCGTCGTCCGGCCCTCCTCGAACGAGCGGAGCGCCACCTGCATCCGCCAGCGGGTCACGTACTGCATGACCGGCTCCCCCACCACCTTGGTGAACCGGGCCGAGAACGCCGACCGGGACATCGCCAGCTCGCTCGCCAGCTCCGCGACCGTCCACGCGTGGTCCGGCTGGCGGTGGATCAGCGCCAGCGCACGGCCGAGCTGCGGGTCGTGCAACGCGCCGAGCCAGCCGGTCCGCGCGGCGGGGTCGGCCTCCAGCCAGGTGCGGATCGCCTGGATGACGATGATGTCCGACAACCTGGTGATCACCTCCTCGCCGCCCGGCCGCAGCTCCCTCGCCTCGCTGGCCATCAGCCGCAGCAGGCTGGGCATCCAGCTGTCCGGCGCGCTGCCGGCCGTCTCGATGTGCAGGGTCTCGGGCAGCACCTCGATCAGGTGCCGCGCGCTCGGCTGGTCGAACCGGATCGCGCCGCAGATCATGTGCGTTGGCGCGCCGCCACCGCCGTGCCGCAGCATCTCGTAGCGTTCGCTGACCAGCTCACGGGGCAGGTCGAGCACGCCGGGCGTGGCCACGCCGGGCTCGCTGAGCAGCGTGTGTCCCTGACCGTGCGGCACGAGCACCAGCTCACCGGCGCCCATCACGCGCGGCGGGCCGTCACCGGTGCCGAGCCAGCACGTGCCCGCGGTGACGACGTGGAACCACAGGTGTCCCGGCATCGCCGGCATCGCCATGCCCCAGGGAGCCGACATCTCGACGCGGCAGTAGAACGCACCGTTCATCCGCAGCAGGTGCAGTGCCTCACCGACGGGGTCGGTGGGCGCCCAGGGGTCAAAACCCTTCATGGAACTGAATATGGCGGTTCTACACCAACCATCCAAGCCAGTTGGACGATCGAGCATGAACCGCATGCTTTCGGTGACAGATTCCCCATCCGGGTCCCGGCCCGGTGGGACGCCCTGCAACGACCAGGGAGATCCTCAGCCGGTGAGGTAGGCGCGGAAGCCGCGCTGGCCCCGCCGCATCATGAGGGCGTGGTTGACGCGGAAGACGGGCCGGGCAACGGGCGAGAGCGCGCGAAGCAGTGGTTTGGTGACGATCACCCGCTGCGAGATGTCCAGGAGCACACCCAGCTTCCCGTGCTCGGCGACGACGCCCTGGACGTAGCCCACGAGGTCACCGGTTATGTTCACCCGCATCCGCCTTTCGCGCGGGTCCTCCACGGCCCGATGCATGCGGAAGGTCAACGCGTACGGCAACGTGGACCGGCAGACGACCTCGGCGGTGTCGTCATCGATTCGGGTGACGGAGCGAATGTCCGGCCACCATTCCGGATAGCGGGAGAGATCGACGAGCGCGTCGAACACCTGCCCGGCGGCGGCACGGACCGACCAGAGACTCCGGAACCGGTATTGGTTGAGCGACACACACCGAGTATGCGCGAAACACTAGGGTGCGGTCATGGCGAAATGGACCCTGGCCGACCTGCCGGACCAGAGCACGCGAACGGTGGTCGTGACGGGCGCGAACAGCGGCGTGGGGCTGGCCACGGCTGGGGCGTTGGCCGCGGCGGGCGCGAGGGTGATCCTGGCGTGCCGCAACGTGGACAAGGGCAAGGCAGCGGCCGCGACGATGGCGGACACGGTCGAGGTACGGGCCCTGGACCTCGCCAACCTGGCGTCGGTGAGGGAGTTCGCCAGGTCAATGGACGAGCCGGTGGACGTGCTGGTGAACAACGCCGGGGTGATGGCCGTGCCGTACCGGCGAACCGTGGACGGCTTCGAGATGCAGGTGGGCACCAACCATCTGGGGCATTTCGCGCTGACGGCCCTACTGCTGGACCGAGTCCGCGACCGGGTGGTGACGGTATCCAGCTCTTTTCACTGGTTCGGGCGACTGGATCTGGACGACCTGAACTGGGAGCGCAGGAAATATCGCCGCTGGGCCGCCTACGAACAGTCGAAGCTGGCGAACCTCCTGTTCGCATACGAGCTGGCCCGCAAACTGGAGGCCGCCGGCTCCTCGATCAGGTCATACGCGACCCACCCGGGCTATGTGGCAACAAACCTGATGTCCCACACGGAAACAATCCTGGACTCGCTAATGACCCTGGGCAACCGCGCAATAGCACAAAGCCCGGAAATGGGCGCCCTGCCCTCTCTGTACGCGGCAACGACCGACCTGCCTAACGGCAGTTTCGTAGGCCCCGGCCGACTGATGTGGGGCCACCCGAAACTCACCAACTCGAGCCCAGCCTCACAAGACCGAGAAAAAGCAAAAAGCCTGTGGAACCTGTCAGAAAAACTGACCGAAGTGACGTTCCCGTTCTAACGTAGGTTTATGTCTCTTGTTGTTCCTGGCGGCGGAGCTTGTGGTGACGTTGGCAGGAACGGCCGGGGCGGGCTTGTCTGCCGCCTGGTGATGGCGGACTAAACCGCCCCTCGCCAACCCAACCACCTGACCAGCCCTGGCCACCCCTCCCCCGGCGGCCCCCGGCGGCGGCCCCTCCCCGACAACCCAGCAAACCTAGAGAACCTGCTTCAAGAACTGCCCCGTATAAGACTCAGCCAAAGCGGCGATGTCCTCCGGCGCCCCCTCACCAATCACGGTGCCGCCGCGAGACCCACCCTCAGGCCCCATGTCGATGATCCAGTCCGAAGTCTTGATCACGTCCAGGTTGTGCTCGATGACGATGACCGTGTTGCCCTTGTCCACCAACCCGTTGATGACGCCGATCAACTTGCGGATGTCCTCGAAGTGCAGCCCGGTCGTCGGCTCGTCCAACACGTAGACCGTCTTACCGGTGGACCGCTTCTGCAGCTCCGAAGCCAGCTTCACGCGCTGGGCCTCGCCGCCCGAGAGAGTCGTCGCCGGTTGCCCCAGCCGCACGTACCCGAGACCCACGTCGACCAGGGTCTTCAGGTGCCGGTGGATGGCCTTGATCGGCTCGAAGAACTTCTCCGCCTCCTCGATCGGCATGTCGAGCACCTCGGCGACGGTCTTCCCCTTGTAGTGCACCTCCAGCGTCTCCCGGTTGTACCGCGCCCCCTTGCACACCTCACAGGGCACATAGACGTCCGGCAGGAAGTTCATCTCGATCTTGATGGTGCCGTCGCCCGCGCACGCCTCACAGCGTCCACCCTTGACGTTGAACGAGAACCGCCCCGGCTGGTACCCGCGAACCTTCGCCTCGGTGGTCGCCGCGAACAGCTTCCGCACGTGGTCCCACACGCCCGTGTACGTCGCCGGGTTCGACCGCGGAGTCCGCCCGATGGGCGACTGGTCCACCCGGACCAGCTTGTCCACCATCGTCAGCCCGTTCACCCGGGTGTGGCGGCCGGGCACCTGCCGCGCGCCGTTGAGCTTGTTCGCCAGCACCGTCGCCAGGATGTCGTTGACGAGCGTCGACTTGCCCGACCCCGACACGCCGGTCACCGACACCAGGCAACCGATGGGGAACGACACGTCCAGGTTGCGCAGGTTGTGCTCCCGTGCGCCCACCACCGTCAGCTGCCGCTTCTTGTCCACCGGTCGCCGGATCGCCGGGATCTCGATCCGCTCCCGGCCCGACAGGTAGGCGCCCGTGAGCGACTTCTTGTTCTTCAGCAGCTTCTCGTACGGTCCACTGTGGATGATCTCGCCGCCGTGCTCGCCCGCTCCGGGGCCGATGTCGACCACCCAGTCGGACGTGCGGATGGTGTCCTCGTCGTGCTCCACCACGATCAGCGTGTTACCCAGGTCACGCAGCCTGCTCAGGGTCTCGATCAGGCGATGGTTGTCGCGCTGGTGCAGGCCGATCGACGGCTCGTCGAGCACGTACAGCACGCCCACCAGACCGGACCCGATCTGTGTCGCCAGGCGGATCCGCTGCGCCTCGCCACCGGACAGGGTGCCGGCGGCGCGGTTCAGCGACAGGTAGTCGAGGCCCACGTCGAGCAGGAAGCGCAGCCGCGCCTGGATCTCCTTGAGGACCGCGCCCGCGATCGCCTGCTCGCGGCGGCCCAGCTGCAGGCCGGCCAGGAAGTCCGCGCACTCGCTGATCGACAGCGCGGTGACCTCGGCGATCGACCGCGGCCCCTCCTTCTTGTGGGTCAGGGTGACCGCGAGGATCTCGGGCTTGAGGCGGGTGCCGTCACACGCCGGGCACGGCACCTCCCGCATGTAGCCCTCGTACTTCTCCCGCATGTACTCGGACTCGGTCTGCTCCTGGCGGCGCTCCAGGAACGGGATCACGCCCTCGTAGTTGGCGTAGTACGACCGTTCGCGCCCGTACCGGTTGCGGTAGCGGACGTGCACCTGGTCCGTGGTGCCGTGGAGCACCGCCTTCTGTGCCCTGGCCGTCAGCTTGCGCCACGGCGTGTCCATCCGGAACCCGATGGCCTCGGCGAGCGAGGTGAGCAGCCGCTCGAAGTACTCCGCGGTCTGGCCGCCCGCCCACGGGGCGATGGCGCCGTCGGCCAGGCTCAGCTCCGGGTCGGGCACGACCAGCTCGGGGTCCACCTCCTGGCGGACGCCGATGCCGGTGCATACGGGGCACGCGCCGTACGGCGAGTTGAACGAGAACGACCGCGGCTCGAAGTCCTCGACGGCGAGCGCGTGGCCGTTGGGGCAGGCCAGGTTCTCGGAGAAGCCCCGGATGCGGTTCGGGTCGTTGTCCGGCAGGTCGACGAACTCCAGCTCCACCAGCCCGTCGGCCAGGCGCAGCGCGGTCTCGACCGAGTCGGTGAGCCGGCGCTTCGAGCTGGCCTTGACCTGCAGGCGGTCGATCACGACCGCGATCTCGTGCTTCTCCTGCTTCTTGAGCTTCGGCGGCTCGGTCAGCTGGTGGACCTCGCCGTCGACGCGGGCACGGGAGTAGCCCTGGGACTGCAGCGAGGAGAACAGGTCGACGTACTCGCCCTTGCGGCCGCGGATCACCGGCGCGAGGACCTGGAACCGCAGCCCCTCCTCCATGGCCATGACCTGGTCGACGATCTGCTGCGGCGTCTGCTTGCTGATCGGCTCGCCACACTGCGGGCAGTGCGGCTTGCCCGCGCGCGCGAACAGCAGGCGCAGGTAGTCGTAGACCTCGGTGATCGTGCCGACGGTCGACCGCGGGTTGCGGTTGGTCGACTTCTGGTCGATCGACACCGCCGGTGACAGACCCTCGATGAAGTCGACGTCCGGTTTGTCCATCTGGCCGAGGAACTGCCTGGCGTAGGCCGACAGCGATTCCACGTACCGGCGCTGCCCCTCGGCGAAGATCGTGTCGAACGCCAGGCTCGACTTGCCGGACCCGGACAGCCCGGTGAACACGATCATGCTGTTCCTGGGCAGGTCGATGTCCACGCCGCGCAGGTTGTGCTCCCTGGCGCCGCGAACGACGAGGCGGTCAGCCACTGAAGTCCCTTCGAAGTTCTCTCTTCTGACTGGTCACAGGCCGGTTCCCGGGCGGGCGGCGTGGCCGCGCCCACTGTAGGACGGGGCACCGACAATTTCGGGACGGGTTGCGGCCCGTGCCTATCGGTTACCGGTTGTGCTCACCTACGCTGGAGTAACCAGGTCTGGTTTTCCGAGTCATGTCTTGCTGCCAACACGCGGGGATTGGGCGGTATGAGCATCTCACCCGAGGCATCGGTCCAACAGAACGGTGTACCGGCGCAGCGGGACGCCGGCGAGCGGCCGGCGGCGGAGCGCGCGGTACGCCTGCTTCCGTTGGTACGCGAGGCGACCGAGAGGCTCGAGCTCATTGTCGCAGGACTCGACGACCACACCATCCACCAACCGAGCCGGCTGCCCGGGTGGTCGAGAGCGCATGTCGTGTCCCACCTTGCCCGCAACGCCGACGCGCTGGTCAACCTGCTCACCTGGGCGCGCACCGGCGTCGAGCATCCAATGTACGCGAGCAGGGCCGACCGCGACGCCGACATCGAGGAGGGCGCCGGCCGGCTCGCGCAGCTGCTGCGGGAGGACCTGCGGGCGGCCTGCGCCCGGTTCATGGTCGCCGCCACGGACCTGCCCGCACGGGCGTGGAGCGCGTCGGTCGTCGCCCGGCGGCAGGGCCCGATCCCCGCGGCCGACGTGCCGTTGGCGCGGTTGCACGAAGTGTGGGTCCACCTGGTGGATCTCGACGCCGGCTTCACCTTCGCGGAGGTCCCGGCGGACCACCTCGAGCACGTGCTGGAGGTGTCGCTCACCGCGCACCTCGACCGGGCGGACGGGCCGGCGGTGCGGCTCACCGCCGAGCTGTCCGGTGGTACGCGGACGTGGGACCTGGCCGGCGGGCGCGATGACAGGACCTACGAGGTCGCGGGTCCCGCCGCCGACGTCATAGCGTGGCTGACCGGTCGTGGCGACGGCGCGGAACTGCGCGGCGACGTGCCGGTGCTCCCCGCGTGGGGCTAGGCGGGCGAGCCGCTCAGGGCCGGATCGTGATGTCCTCGAATCGTGTGGCGAATCCCGTCCCGGTCGGTGACGCGCACATCACACCAGCAAGCACCGACAGTCCAGGCGGGAAGTACGTGAGGCGCAGCATCTCCGCAGGTGGGGAGCCGTTCAGGCCGTAGTGGATGGTGACCGCGTCACCCTCCCGAGCGGCCGAGATCGTGACCTTCTCGGCCGGTTCGGTGAGCGGGATCACCGACCAGTCGGACACGTCGCGCGTCACCACGGCCGATAGCAGCTGACGGCCCTCGACGAACTCGATGCCGCTCTTGATCCAGTTCCGCTCGTCGATCCAGAGCCCGATGCCGGCCTGGTCGTAGAGCGCCAGGTAGTCGCCGGTGAAGGTGACCGTCAGCTCGAAGTCACCGGTCCGGTCGGTGCCCAGGATATGGGCGTTGTCGTGGACGTAGCCGTAGTGGGTGGTGCGCCAGAAGTCGGTCTCGGGGTCGGCCGTGATCGTGTCGCCACTCCACCGCGCCGGTTCGTTCAGCCAGCGCCAGCCGTCCTTCATCAGGTGATCCACCCCGCCATGCTGTCAGTCCGCCGGGGCCAGCCGCTAGGGTCGGCGATCGTGGACGTTGTCGATGAGTACACAGGTCATGTCGAGCCAGGCGGCCCGGCCTCAAGGCGCACGCTGGACGCACTGACGATCACCAAGATCTCGGTCGGCCCGATGGACAACAACGCGTACCTGCTCGTGTGCCAGAACACCAGGGAAGCCCTGCTGATCGACGCGGCGAACGAGCCGGAACGCCTCTCGGACCTCATCGGCCACGGCGACGACCGCCCCACCCTGCGCACGATCGTGACGACGCACCAACACCAGGACCACTGGGCCGCTCTGGGCGCGATCGCGGGCGCGTACGGCGCGAACACGATCGCCCACGAGTCGGACGCGGGTCCACTCCCTGTGCCCCCCGACCGCTACGTGACCCAGGGCGACACCGTCCCGGTCGGCGACTGCGAGCTCGAGGTCATCCACCTCCGCGGCCACACCCCGGGTTCGGTGGCACTCCTGTACCGCGACCCCAAGGGCCACGCCCACCTGTTCACCGGCGACTCACTGTTCCCAGGCGGTCCAGGGCGGACAACAAAACCCGAGAACTTCACCAGCCTGATGAACGACCTGGAGTCACGCGTCTTCGGCAAACTGCCTGATGACACGTGGTTCTACCCCGGTCACGGAGACGACTCCACTCTAGGCGAGGAGCGCCCGAAGCTCGGCGAATGGCGAACACGGGGCTGGTGAGGGTCTGCACCGGTGAGGGCGAACACACCGGTCAGCCACTACGTCGGCTCCTGTTCGAACCCGGACCGAAAGACCTGATCACCCCCTAATTTCACTCTTCCGGAGGACCACGGGCAAACGCTGCGGCGCGCACCATGAGTGTTTGGCCCGGCGCTGCTCGGACGCTTCTCCGGAGGAACTGGCGATGTCCTTCAGACCATTGGTCGCTCTGAAGAGCAAGATGGGCGAGTTGAAGGCGATCTGCCACACCACCTCGGACCACCAGGGAACAAGCCCCAGAATCGTCGTCGAGCTGCTGGATTCGGTTGCACCCGCGGACGGGGCGCAGCTGTTTCCCGCGCTCGTCGAAGCCGCAGCACACATGGTGATGATGGGGCGCCCGCTCTGGGTCGACACCCACGCGTTGAGCGGAAACGCTGCCCTCGCCCGACGCCCCGGCGGTCCGTTCGAGTTCCTCGACCAGAGCGTCGAGGCGAGGCTGGTGACCGAGTTCGGCTTGATGACCTCGCTGCAGGTCCCGGACGTCCCGCCATTGATCCCGGTTGTCCCGGACTGCGCGACCGATAACGAACTCGGGCTGGTCGCCTCGCTGCGCGAGCATCGGGAACGCGACGTCGTGGTGCGGTTTCGGGCACTCAACGCCCCGGTGTCCGACCTTCACCAGCGCCTTCGGCGCGTCGCTCGGCTCGTTCGAACCAGGCCTGACGACATGCACGCCGTCATCGATCTGGGGTTCGTCGAGACAGTTCCACCGGCCGCCGTACGACAAGCGGTCTCGGTCGCGCGAATGCTGGTCGACCAGCTCGGACCCGAGTCGACGACGCTGCTGGCCGGGTCCGTCCCGGCGACGAGGAACGGGTTCGTGACCATTGCTCGCGACCGTCCCGAGGTAGCGCTGTGGCTCGCAGTCGCCGAAGAGTTGGACGGAGCGATCCAGTACGGGGACTACGGCGTCACACACCCGGCGCCACCGGCGAGCGGTACCTCGATGGCCCGCAGTCCCAACCCCTACCTGTACTACACGATCCCGGGATCCACGATCGTGTTTCGCAGACAGCCGACCAAGGTCGACGGCAAGACACCATCGGGCGCGGCTGCCGAAGCGTTCGCGGACCTGGCCGAGGAACTCGTCTCCCGGCCCGAGTTCGCCGGCGGCGACTACTCATGGGGCGACCAGGAGTTGGCCCAGTGCCGACGCGGAGGCAGACGGACCGCCGGCAGCGTCTCCCAGTGGCTCTCCATGGCCACCTCACACCACCTGTCCCACCTGGCACGCCGCACGCCGAACAACCTGTGAGAGCCACGTCGGCAGGACCTTCTCCGGCGACTCGCTGTTCCCCGGCGGGGTGGGCGGACGACGTCCCCGGAGAACTTCACGTCGTTGATCAACGATGTGGCGTCACGGATCTTCGACAAACTCCCCGACGACACCTGGTTCTATCCAGGCCACGGCGACGACTCCACGTTGGGTGTGGAGCGCCCCAAGCTCCGACGAATGGCGCGAACGCGGCTGGTGATCCCAGTGTGCCACACTGTGCCACTGCGTGGCACCAGCGTGTATCATCGGATGTCATGGCCCAGCCCGAGATCACCCAACGAGACCTTCGCAGCCGGTCCAAAGAGATCATGGACGCGGTCGAAGGCGGCCAGTCGTTCACGGTCACCCGTGACGGCCACGAAGTCGGCGAGCTGATCCCATTGCGTCGGCGCCGACGGTTCGTCGCACGGGATGAGTTCGCCACCATGTCACGCAATGCCGCGAGCCTCGACATCAACGCATTCCGCGAGGACCAGACAGCTGCCGCCGAGCAGGAGGTTCTCGACCCGTATGAGCGTTGACAGCTACAACCAGGGCCTCATCGACACGAACATCCTGATCCTGCGCCGCTGGGTCGATACGGCCGAACTGCCGAACGAGATGGCGATCAGTGCGTTGACGCTCGCCGAACTCTCCGCAGGCCCGCACCAAGTGCGCCCGAACAGCGAGCAGAGCACGTACGACGAGCACGCGGCACGCGCCCGCCGCCTCGACGTACTCCAGCGCGCCGAGCACGAGTTCGATCCCATCCCGTTCGGTGTCGAGGCGGCCAGGATCTACGGCCGGGTCACCGCCTCGGTCGTCGCCGTCGGACGAAAACCACGCCGCCGAACCGTGGACCTGATGATCGCCGCAACCGCCATGGCCGAGGAACTACCGCTGTACACGACCAATCCTGGCGACTTCGACGGACTTCAGGATCTACTCCCCATCGTTTCGGTCTCTCGGCCATTCGTTCCTCACGAAGGTCGCTGACCACCGTTTTGTTCGCCGCCCGCGCGATCTCTGTTTCCCGGTGGGGTGGGGTGGACGACGTCTGCGGAGAAAGCCACGTCGTTGCTCAACGACGTGGCGTCACGGATCTTCGACAAACTCCCCGACGACACCTGGTTCTATCCGGAGCACGGAAACGACTCCACGCTCGGTGCGGATCGGCCGAAGCTCGATGAGTGGCGTGCGCGCGGCTGGTGAACTGACGTTGGCAGAGGCCGCATTGACCAGTAGGCAGCCCTCCCCACGTTGACCCCGCGCGGTCAGATCAGCTGCCCGTGCCCCATCACCGATCACGTCGGCCGACAACGGTGACGGTGAGCTGACCTCTCAGGATTCGGTCGTAGCGCGTCTCAAAGTTCGGCGTCACCGTCGGCGACAGCCAGTTGACGACGGTCAGACGGCGATGACCGTGACGATGTCGTCGAGCCCGGCGAAATCGGCGATGTTCCGCGTGAAGAGCGGCAGACCGTGCGACGAGGCGATGGCGGCGATCATCAAATCCATGCGACGTGGTCTCCGATCTCGTCTCGCCTCGACTGTCAAGGCCACGAGGCTGCCGTATCGGGCGGCTGCCTCTCCGTCGAAGGGCAGCGGATCGAAGTCGACAATGGCCGCGCCGAGCAGCTCGTTCCGGGCCGCCCTGGTGACCACGCTCTTGGCCATCACGACGCCCTGGTGCAACTCGGCCACCGTGATAGCGGTGATCTCCGGAACCAACGGCAACAACCCAGGATCGAGTTGACCGAGGTCAATGTAAGTGCAGGTGTCCAGGACGCCGGACCCGTAGCGGTCAGCCACCGGCACGCTCCCACGGATCGTCATCACCGACACGATCCTCGCCAAGGAACTCATCAGCGTCCCGCCGCATGGCCGCATGGTCGACCCGAGGAAGCCGCCGATGCCGCTCGACCAACTCCTCCGCACCCAACCGTCGACGACGAGACAACGGACGCAGCTCAGCGACGGGGACGCCGTTGCGGGTGACGTGATAGATCTCCCCTGCCTCAACCGCATCCATGACCGCAGCGGAGTTGTTGCGAAACTCGCGTTGGGTGATGACCTTCACTCAACCAATGTAGCGCGCTGTAGCACAGTTGGCTACAGTGGTTGCCGCCAGTGCGCTCTGCCCTGGACGACATCTGCTTCTACCCAGGCCACGGCGATGACTCCATGGTGGGTACGCCCGAGGCTCGACGACTGACGGGAACGCGGCTGGTAGCCGCAGGGCGTGCGCTTCGGAAGTCGACGGCTTGCGGCGTCGGCGGAGCCAGCCACGTCGACGGCATCCAGGCGACCAGCAACGGTCCTCCAGATGACCAAGGGCGACGCGTCCGAAACGTTCAAGGTTGGGCAGCGGGATGGCGGCAGAATTCGGATATGACTGTTGACCTCCAGGCCGCGGGGTCGTTCCTGGCCACCCATGGCCGGGTGTTGGACCGGCGGCGGTTCGAGTTTCTGTTCGGGGGCGGCCAGGCCGGCGCCGTGCTTGCCGCCGTCGACGGGTACCGGAACCCGGACGGGGGATACGGGTGGGGACTCGAGCCCGACCTGAGGGCGGGTGAGAGTCAGCCCGGTGGTGCCCTGCACGCACTCGAGGTCTTCGCCGAGGTCGGGCCCACGCCGCGCTCCGTCGAGGTCTGCGACTGGCTTGCCGGGGTCTCCTTGCCGGACGGTGGTGTGCCCTTCGCCGTGCCCGTTGCCGATCCCGCTGGGTGTGCGCCGTTCTGGGTGGACGCCGACCCTCGGGTGTCTTCCTTGCAGAGCACCGCTTTCGTTGCCATGGTCGCGCACCGGGCCGCCGCCGGGGACCCGGCGGTTGCTCGGCATCCCTGGTTGGCCGCGGCCACCCGGTACTGCGTCGAGGCCGTCGCCGCGCTCGACTCCGCGCCGCACCCCATTGCCCTCGGCTTCGCCGTTGGCGTCCTCGACGCCGTCCACGAATCGCATGCGCAGGCTGCTCCCCTGCTCGACAAGCTCGGGGAGTTCATTCCCGCCGACGGGCTCGTGCCCGTCGAGGGGGGCGCCGACGGGGAGACCCTGCGGCCGCTGGACTTCGCGCCCCTTCCCGACCGGCCGGCGCGAAGGTTCTTCAGTGCCGACGTCATCGCGGACGACCTGCGACGGTTGGCCGACGCGCAACACGAGGACGGGGGCTGGCGGGTCGACTTCGACAGCTACTCCCCTGCCGCGGCCTTGGAGTGGCAGGGTTACAAGACCGTCGCCACCCTCTCCTTGTTGCGGGCCAACGGGATTTTTTGACGACTGTCACGTCCTGGGCACCCGAACGGGCTCGTCCGGGCAACCCGGGATACCAGATGGTGATCATCAGCTCACGCTCGGTCTCGAAGCGTCATGGTGGTCATGCGGACAGCCTGCCTGGTTTGGTGTCATCGCACATCCACCCGTGGTTTGTCAGACTCTGGTATGACGTAACGAATTCCGGGACAGGACGACAAACCTTGCGGAACCGTGGAATCCGTTGAGGTGACAGGCGCATGAGTGTGGCCGAGTGGCTGCGGGACAGGCTGACCGGAGAAGGTATACCCGACACGACACCGGTCGCGGAACGTCCACAGTGGATGCGGGACGGCATGCGCGCGATGGAGATCTTCGGGTACGACGACCTGCGGGTGGTCGGCTCCCCCGGCTACCAGGACATACTGTGGTCGATCATCGGCCGTGACGTGGCGACGCCCGTGAGCCGGGACGTCCACGCGCTGCTCGTGGCCGAGCACGGCAACCCGCAGGACCGCAACGCGGTCGCGGTGTGGCTCGGCGGCCAGCGGGTGGGCCGCCTCGCCACCGACGACGCCGGACGGCTGCGACGTGGGCTGATCCGGCTACAACGCCAGCACCGGCGGGCCGTCGCGCTCCCCGGCCACGTGGGCGGCGACCGCGACGGCCTCGGTGTCTACCTCAACTACGACGCGGCCGCCTTCGGGGTGCGTCAGCGGACGTAACGCGAATAGGGGTTGGGTGATCACCGGCGGCCGTGGCACACTCGACGCGACCGCAAGACCGAGCAAGGGAACGCCTCATGTCTGACGCCCTCGACGGGCGTCGCCTGTAGTGCCGGTGGCGCCGTGCCCACTGTCGTTCTCCCATGCTCCTGAAGGGTTCTCAGCTTGTCTTTGCAGTCACACATGCGCCGGGCCGCGGCGGCCGGGCGCGCGACCGAACAGGTCGGTCCCTTTCTCGCCACCTTCTCGCCCAACTCGGCCAATCCGTACCTCAACTACGCCGTTCCCGACGACGGGTCCCGGCCGTCACCGTCCGATGTGGACGCCCTGACTCACGCCTACCAGCGGCGTGACCTCCTACCCCGGGTGGAGTTCCTCGTGGACACCGCGCCGGCCGCCGAGACCGCCCTGCTCGCCGCCGGGTGGTCCGTGGAACGGCGGATACCCCTGATGCTGTGCCCGCCGGGCTCGGCTTCGGCGCCGACGACGCCGGCCGGCATCGAGCTCGTGGTGCCGTCCGGCGACGACGAGGTCAGGGGCATGCTCGCGGCGCAGTTCGAGGCGTTCGAGCAGGCCGTCGACATCTCCGACGCGGACGTCGCGACGGCTCGCAGGCGGCTCGAAGACGGTGGGTTCGCCGTGCTCGCGCGCGACGCCGTGACCGGCGAGGCCGCCGGCGGCGGGGTCGCGGAGGCGGTCGTCGACGGGACGTCCGAGGTGGCCGGGATCGGTGTGCGGCCGGGGTTCCGGCAGCGCGGAATCGGCTCCGCGATGACCGCGTTCCTCACGGTGGCGGCGCACGACGCGGGTGGCCGGACGGTGTTCCTGACGCCGGCCGGCGTGCCCGAGCAACGTCTGTACGCACGGGTCGGCTACGAGGCCGCCGGGACGATGGTGCACCTCAGCCGCTGAGGCCGGCCCGCCGGCGCCGCTCAGCCCAGAAGCTCACGCAGCCACGAGGTCAGGGCGTCCGCCTGTGCCCGCTGAAACGTACGTAGTGACGGCAGGCCCGGCGGCGCCGGCAGGCGTGCGGCATCGGCGAAGAAGGCGCCGAGGCCGGCGAGGGTGCCGACCAGGTCGATGCGGTCGGCGGAGATCGTGGCCAGGTCGGGGCGGCCGCCGCAGAGGCGGACGTTGAACAGCAGCATCAGCGTGTCCAGCCAGGCCGGGCCGCGGGTGGCGTGCGGCCAGTCGATCACCGTTACTGTGCCGTCCGAGCCGATCAGGAGGTTGTCGGCGCGGATGTCGGTGTGGGTCAGCGTGTCGCCGGCCAGCGCGGTCAGCCCGTGCTCGGCCAGCCGGCACAGCTCGTCGAGGTGGGCGGCGGTCCATTCGTCCAGGCTCGACGGGTCGGCGCGGAGGCGGTGCCAGCCGGTGAAGTCCGGTTCGAGGTGCTCGGCGGCGGCCGGCAGGTCCGGTGGCGCCTCGATGCGCGCCAGCCCGTCGAGCGCGACACGGGTGCTGGCGAGATCGTCGTCGCGCCACGGGGTGGCTGGGTGGCGGCCCTCGACGTCGGTGAGGACCAGGGCCACCCAGTCGCCGTCGTCATAGGCGCCGAGCAGGGTCGGGGTCGGCGCGGACGGTGGCAGCGCGGCGGTGACCCGGGCCTCACGGCGGTGGAAGTCGGGGCTGTGCTCGTTCTGCGCGGCGCTGACGGCCTTGACGAACGCCCGCCGGCCGTCGGTGGTGCGCACGCGGTCGGCGCTGCCCGGCGAGAACCCGCCCGACTGCGACACGGCCTCGACGACCTCGCCGCCCAGGATGTCCGCGACCGCGTCGCGGACATCGCCGGGGAGGTCGCCCCAACCGATGCGCACGCCCGATGCCGTCACCATGGCGGCATGGTGCGCCTGCCGTCGTGCCTCGCGCAGCTGGTTTTCCAGTGCGGTGGACACGCAACTAGCGCCAGATGGCGGCTTCGATGCCGTCGAGGACCTCAGGCGGGTTGGGGAACGGCACCGCGGTGCCGAGCTGGACGCGCCACGCCGTCCATGCCGCCGCGGCGGCGTCGAGGACGTCGTCGACCGCAGCCCTGCCGGCCTCGCCGAGAGGGCCCGCCACGGTGAGCCCCATCTGCTTGAGGAGCTCGTGCCGTTGTTCGGCACCCGCCCAGGTCTTCTTCGGTGCCAGTGGGTGGCCGGCCAGCTGAGTGAAGGTCACTTCCGGGTGAACTTCGACCACTCGACAGGGTGCCTTGGGTCGCCAGTTGTCTACTTCCTCGATCCTCGGGAGGAGGCTGAACGCCTGGATCGACAGCCCCTGCCGGGTGTGTTCGAGGTTGATCGCGTTCGCGCGGCTGTGCTGGGGAACACCCAACGTGGCACGTACCGGGGTCATGAAGACCGACGAACGACGCGAGCCGACGAACTTGCGGGCGAGAATGTCGGCCTGGCGGAAGCCACGATCCGGCAGTCCTATCGGGATGTCGATCGCGATGACCGACAGTGGGCCCGCGGCGTCCACCAGGTCGCCGATCGTCGGGGCGTAGTGGGGCGTCACGGCATCCCCGGCCCAGGCGATGCCCACCCAGCCGGTCTTGCACGCGTCCACGCCGAGCACGGTGTCCATGCCGGCTATGTCGTCGATACGCTGCCGGGCGTGTCCAACACCGTGGAGATTTACACCGACGGCGCGTGCAGTGGGAACCCCGGGCCCGGCGGGTGGGGCGCCGTACTCAAGTACGGACAGCACGCCAAGGAGCTGTACGGGGCCGAGCCGGCCGTCACGACCAACAACCGCATGGAGCTGATGGCGCCCATCCAGGCGTTGGAGAGTCTCAACCGACCGTCGACAGTGGACATGTACACCGACTCCACGTACGTGCGGAACGGCATCATGCAGTGGCTGCCACGGTGGAAGAGCAACGGGTGGCAGACCAGCGCCAAGCAGCCCGTGAAGAACGCCGACCTGTGGCGGCGGCTCGACGAGGCGGTCAAGCCGCACGAGGTGCGGTGGTACTGGGTCAAGGGGCACGCCGGCCATCCCGAGAACGAGCGGGCCGACCAGCTCGCGGTCAAGGGCGCGCAGGAGGCCGCCCGGCGCTGAGATCTATGGGGCCGACGCGAACGCCGCGTCCGGCGAGGGTGAGGGCCGTTGGCGCGGGTGACACCAGCCGCCAACGGCCCTCACGCATGCTCTGGCCCCAACTTGACACGTGACCAATCGGTCACATATCTTCTCACCGTGACCGATGACGACCGGGTGTTCAGGGCCCTGGCCGATCCGACGCGCAGGCTGCTGCTCGACCGCCTGTTCGCACGAGACGGCCGGACGCTGAGCGATCTCGAGTCCGACGTGGACATGACCCGTTTCGGGGTGATGAAGCACCTGCGACTGCTGGAGGACGCAGGTCTCATCACCACACGCAAGTCCGGGCGGGAGAAGCTGCATTTCCTGAATGTCGTACCCATCCGGTTGATTCATGACCGGTGGATCGACAAGTACACAGAGCCGCAGGTGACCGCGCTCACCTCGCTCAAGACAGAACTGGAGCAACCGATGACCACTGCCGCGACCGCTACGACCGTGCAGGTGCACCGCGTCTACATCAAGGCGACCCCGCAGGCGATCTGGGACGCGATCACCAAGCCGGAATGGTCGAAGCGCTACGGCTACCGTGCGGTCGTGAACTTCGACCTGCGTGAGGGTGGCAGGTTCGAGGCCCTGGCCGGCGACGGTGTCCCGGGGATGGACCCGACGGCGTGCCTCGTCGAGGGCGAGGTGGTGGAGGCGGACCCGCCACGTCGCCTGGTGCAGACGTGGCGCCCGACCTGGCTCGACGAGCCGGCGACGACGCTGACCTACGAGATCAAGGAGGGTCAGGACGGCGTCTGCTCGCTGACCCTGACACACGACCTGCACGACGCACCGCAGACCGCCGCACAGACGGCCGGGGCCGTGGAGGGCGCCGGCGGTGGCTGGCCGGAGGTATTAAGCGACCTCAAGTCGTTGCTGGAGACGGGTAGTGGCATGTACACGTGAGCGAGCGTTAACATTCCCGCATGCCGCCAGCCCGCCGGTTACAAGGTGTCAGGAGTTCCCCGGTCCGCGACCTGCTCGCGTTGACGCTGCGACCGGAGGTGATCTCCTTCGCCGGCGGGCTGCCCGCCCCCGAACTGTTCGATGTGGATGGTTGGGGTGACGCGTTCGCCAAGGCGGTGGGCGACCGCCGCAACCTCCAGTACGGCCCGACCGAGGGCGATCCGGTGCTACGGGCGTTGATCGCCACCCGGATGACCGACCGGGGAGTCCCGACAGCCGAGAACGACCTGCTGATCACCACGGGCTCGCAACAGGCGTTGACGCTGGTGGCCACCACGATGCTGGAGCCGGGCGACGTGGTGGCGGTGGAGGAGCCGACGTATCTGGCGGCACTGCAGTGCTTCCAGATCGCGGGCGCCCGCGTGGTCCCGGTGGCGAGCGACGACGACGGCATGGTCCCGTCGGCGCTGGCCGAGGTGCTGGAACGCGACCATCCGACGCTGGTGTACGTGATCCCGACGTTCGCGAACCCGAGCGGCCGTACCCAACCCCCGCAACGACGAAAGGAGATAGCCCGGCTTGTCGCCGACCACGACACGTGGCTGGTAGAGGACGACCCGTATGGCGAATTGCGTTACGACGGCAGCCGGGTGCCACCGCTGGCGTCGTACGGCGAGCGGGTCCTGTACCTGGGCAGCTTGTCCAAGATAGGCGCGCCAGGCCTGCGCCTGGGTTGGCTGCGGGCGCCCAAGGACCTGATGCCGGTCGCGGTGGTCGCGAAACAGGCGACCGACCTGCACACGAGCACGATCGACCAGGCGGCGGCCGCGGTCTACCTGTCGAACACGGACCTGGACGCGCATGTGGCAGGTCTGCGCGCGGCGTACCGAGCCCGCCGGGACACGATGCTGACGGCATTGCCGGCAACGGTTCCTCCGGGCACGACGTGGACGAACCCGGAAGGGGGGATGTTCGTGTGGCTCCGCCTTCCTGGCGAGGTCGACGCGACGGATGTCCTGCGCGAGGCGCTGAAGCACAACGTGGCCTTCGTGCCAGGTGCGCCGTTCTTCGCGACGACGCCTGACCACGCGACCTTCCGCATGTCGTTCACGACAAATCCCCCGGAGGACATAACGGAGGGGATGCGTCGGCTGGCCCGGGCCTTCGACGAGTTCGCCACCCAGGACTCTCTGGAGGTCTGAAACCAACCGCCAGCAACGAAAGGCCATCCTCGAAGCCGTCCTCGAAAGCCGTCCTCGAAAAGCCGTCCACAGGAGGCGGTCTGCTGGAAGCCGTGCTGGAAGCCATCGCCCGATCGAGGCGGGCAAATGGGCGAGGGATCTTGCTGGGTGCTTCCGCCCGCTCTGACCTGCCGGCGATCTGGGCTCCGCGGGCTGGGGCTTTGTTGGACTCTCACGGGCGCCGGTCGGTCTCATGGGACGTTGACGGGCCGACTTGGCTGGTCGGGCAAGGCCCGCGGTTGGCTGGTTGGATGGGTCGGGCAAAAGAGGAACCAACCAAGGAGGAAAACGCATGGCGCTCGAGAAGCCCGACGTCGACCCGGTCGACGGGGCGCCGCCAGCTGACCTGGTCGTCGAGGACATCACCGTCGGTGACGGGGACGAGGCCCAGGCCGGGCAGAGCGTGAGCGTGCATTACGTCGGTGTCGCGCACTCGACCGGCGAGCAGTTCGACGCCTCGTGGGACCGGGGCTCGCCCTTCAGCTTCCCGCTCGGCGCGGGGCGGGTCATCGCAGGCTGGGATCGCGGGGTGGCCGGCATGAAGGTCGGCGGGCGGCGCAAGCTCGTCGTACCGCCGCACCTCGGCTACGGCGACCGCGGCGCGGGCGGCGCGATCAAGCCGGGCGAGACCCTCATCTTCGTGGTGGACCTGCTCGGCGTCCGCTGACGACGAGAAGTGGGTGGTCAACTCAGCGCTGACCACCCACTCACCGGCTTGGCCCGTCGGCTGATGGCAGGGCCACCACTCACTGACCCAGCGCGTCGGTGACCGACCGGAGAAGTCGGTCCAGGATCGGCCACAGCAGTGGTGGGCTCTCGACGTGGACGTTGTGGCCTGCGCGGGGCAGCACGACACCGTCGGGTGCCGCGTCGAGCAGGTGCTCTGGCGGGCACATCGGGTCTCGCTCCCCCGCCGCGAGGATCGTCGGGCATGTCGCCCGGGCCAGTAGCGCGGGCACGTCCGGGGCGCCGACGCCGAACGCCGCGGGGTCGACCGCGACCCGCCAGCCGGTGTCGGGCGCGGTTGCGTCGGGCGTGAGCGTGGTGGTGTCCGGCGTGGGCACCCTCGCGTCAGGCGCGAGCACGCCCGCGTCGACCAGTGGGGAGTCCGGGGGCACCAACCCGTCCAGGCCCGACAGCTTCAACCAGCGGTCCACGGCCTCCTCGCGGGTGGCGAACACCCGCTCGGGGCGGGCCGTGACCTGCGCGGCCTTCGTCAGTTCCGCTTCCGACCAGCGCAGCTTGATGCCCACGCCGCAGGCCGCCGCCACGCGGCCGGTCGCGGCCAGGGTCAGCGCGAGCACTCCGCCGAGGGAGTGACCCAGGACCACGACGTCCCGGCCCTCCGGCAGAACCGCGGCGACCGAGGCCGCCATCGACTCGAACGTGTATGTGTCCGGTCGGGGGGAGCGGCCGTGTCCGGGCAGGTCAGGGGCGATGACCTCGCCCTTCCAGTGCCGTTCCAGCAGGCTGTCCCACACCTCCCCCGTCGCGCCGAGGCCGTGCAGCAGAAGCAGGACCGGGTCGCCGCCGGGCTCGTGCCGGGCAAGATGGAGCGTGGTCATAGCCTCCGATCGAACCCGCATAATGACGATCATGTCCACTGACACCGATGTCATCGTCGATCCGGACACCTACCTCACCAACATCCCCCACGCGGTCTTCGCACGGCTGCGCACCAACCACGCGGTGGTCTGGATGGACGAACCGGCGGTGCCGCTCTGGCCCACCGGCCCCGGCTTCTGGGGCGTGCTGCGGCACGCGGAGATCAAGCAGGTGATGCGCGACCCGGCCACCTACTCGTCCTACGCCCGGGCCACGCAGATCAGCGATCCCCCGAACGACAAGGCGCTCGACTTCACCCGGCAGATGATGCTCAACCAGGACCCGCCGCGGCATTCGCGACTGCGCCGGATGCTCGCCAGCGCCTTCACCCCCAGGGCGATCGCCCGGTTGGAGGACCGGATCGCCGCGTGGGCGGGTGAGCTGGTCGACCGGGTGGCGGACGACGGCCACTGCGACTTCGCGGAGCTGGCCGCGGACCTCCCGCTCCAGACCCTCGCCGAGGTGTTCGGGGTGCCGCAACAGGACCGCTGGCTCATGTACGACTGGAGCAACCGCGTCATCGGCTACCAGGACCCCGAGTACGCGTCGAGCGCCAAGGCCGGCGCGGACGGGTCGACCGACATGGCCAGGCGGGCACTGGCGTTGCGGCCGGCGCCGGACGCGAACGGGTACCTGCCCGACCAGCGGACCCGCGAGGGCATGCCCGACCTGTACGGCTACGCCCACGACCTCGCAGAGCTCAAGCGTCGCGAGCCAGGTGAGGACGTCATGAGCAACCTCGTCACGGCCGGCGTCACCACGGCCGAGTTCGAGAACATGTTCTGGCTGCTTTCCGTGGCGGGCAACGAAACCCTGCGCAACGGACTACCGGGCGGCATGTACGCGCTGCTCGCCAACCCCGACGAGTACCGCAGGGTCGTGGCGGACCGGTCGCTCCTGCCCGGCGCGGTCGAGGAGATGCTGCGCTGGTGGTCACCGGTGATGCGGTTCCGCCGCACGGCGACCGTGGACACGGAGCTGGGTGGCCGGGAGGTCAGGGCCGGCGACAAGGTGGTCGTCTGGTTCTCGTCCGGCAACCGGGACGAGCGGGTGTTCGCCGATCCGGATCGGTTCGACGTCACCCGGGCCCAGAACGACCACCTCGCCTTCGGCCATGGCCCGCACTACTGCATCGGCGCGCATCTCGCCAAGGCGCAGATGCGGGCCCTGTTCACCGCGGTGTTCGACCGGCTCGGCGTCGTGGCGCCCGCCGGGGACGTCGTGCGATTACGGTCGAACTTCCAGCACGGCGTCAAGCACCTGCCGATCGGCTGGTAGCTCAGCAACCACCGCAGTTGTAGTACGTGATGTCCCAGTGGTTGCCTTCCTTGTAGTAGATGTTGCCGGCGCCGGACTCCCACTTGGAGCCGCCGATGGACGTGAAGTTGCCCTGGATGTAGTTGTTCAGGCAGGTCGACAGGCTGATGTCGAGCTTGTAGCCGTTCCAGTGGCTGTACGTGCCGCTGGCGTGCCCGGTCTCCGTGCCGCCGGTGACGTTGATGGCACACCCGCTCGCCGACTTCAACGTCTGGATGCCCTGGATGGTCGTCAAATTGACCTGCTCGAACGACGTGCAGGTCGAGTTGTTGCGGTCACTGCAGCCACCACTGGACGACCAGGTGATGCTCGACGAACGCAGGCGCGACGTCGCGTCGGAGTGGGACAGCTTCGTGACCAGGACGCCGATTGTCGGCGTGCTGGCCGGCGGGTTGTCGAACACCGGGTCGCTGCCCTGCGCGGTGGCCTGTGCGCCGGACGTGCCCAGCAGGAGTGCGGTCGCGGCGGCTGCGACCACGGTGAACGTCCGAACGAGGAATCGCATGTTTATCCCTTCGCGGTCGGATTCGTACCCTTCCGCGACGGACTTTAGCGATTACTGACCAGGTACCACAGTGTTGGATCGGATATTTTCCAACTCAATGTTCCCATGGTTCCCAATTCGGCCACGTTCCTCCAGGAGCCCCAGCACGAGTGCCACGAGGACCAGGAACACCGCGGTGACCATCGCGACCGAGAAGCCCGTCGCCGGGACGCCGGAAACCGTCGTGACGGCGTGGAACACGGCCGCCAGCAACGCCGTGCCCACCGCGGAGCCGAGGCGCTGGCCCGTCTGGAGCACCCCGCTCGCCACCCCGGCCATGTCGGACGGCACGCACGCGAGCGTCAGCGTGGTGTTCGGCGAGACCACGGCGCCGCCGCCGACACCGGCCACGAGCATCGGCAACTGGATGGCCAGCATCAGCGAGTCCCGCGCGACGACGAACCCGAGCACGGCGACCGCGCCGAGCCCGGCCACGACGAGCAGGAGCCCGGTGATCGTGACCCACCTGCCCCAGCGCCCCACCAACCGCCCGGCGATCCAGGACGACACCGCCGAACCGATGGAGAACGACGTGACCGCGAGCCCCGACTGGAGCGGCGTGAGCCCCACGTCGGTCTGGAGGTACACCGCGAGAACCAGCCACAGCCCACTGAAGCCGCAGAAGTAGACCGTGCCGATCGTGGCGCCCGACGGGTAGCCCGGCGTCCTCGTGAAGAGGCTCAGGTGCACGAGCGGCGACCGTCCCTCGCCCACCCGTCGCCGTTCCCAACGCACGAACAGCCAGCTCAGCGGCACCGCGACCAGGAACAGCCACCAGAACCGCTGGATGCCGCGCGAGTCGGACAGCACGACGGGGAACATCAGGCACAGCACGGCGACCCCGAGCAGCAGGATGCCCACGTAGTCGATGTCGGCGCCGGTCGAGCGCTTCGGCGTCCGAGGCACCAGCACGAACGCCAGCACCAGGGTGAGCAGGCCGAACGGCAGGTTCACCAGGAACACCCAGCGCCAGCCGTCCGGCCCGCCGGCCAGCCCGAGGATGAGCCCGCCGATCACCGGGCCGGCCGCGGTCGACAGGCCGATCGTCGCGCCGAGCAGGCCGAACGCGCGGCCCCGCTCCGCGCCGCGGAACAGGTCCTGGATGAGGCCGCCGTTCTGCGGCGTGACCAGACCGGCGACCAGGCCCTGCAGCAGCCTGGCGACGACCAGCAGCGTGAGCGTCGGCGCGAGCCCCGCGAACACGCTGGCCGCGACGAACGCGGACAGCGCGTTCAGGTAGATGTCGCGCCGGCCGAACGCGTCGCCGAGCCGGCCGCCGGCGACGAGTGCGAGGCCGAGGGTCAGCGGATACCCCGAGACCACCCACTGCACGCCGCTCGGCGACGTGCCGAGTCCCTGCTCGATCGACGGGATCGCCACGGTCACGATGCTGACGTCCAGCAGCATCATGAACCCGCCCGCGAGCGTCACCCACAGGGCGTGCCAGCGCCGCGGGTCGGCGCCCGGCTCGTAGTTCGTGTGCTGCGCGGGTACCTGGGGCACTGTCGAGGTGTACCCGAAGCGCGCGACCTACTCCACACGGATGAAACGTTGCCAGGACCACACACGGCTTCCGGTACCTTCCCGCGGGTGACCGTCCAGACATGGGAACCACCGCGCCGGCCACCGGCCGAGTCCCGAGTGGATGTCGATGTCGACGAGGCCGTCGAGTTCCTTCGTCTCTACTACAAGGAAAACCCGGACGCCGGGTCCGCGGCGCACCGGATCGCCTGGGTCCGCGCGGAGATCCAGCTGACCGGCACCTACCACCACACGAGCGAGGAGCTGACGTTCGGCGCGCGGGTGGCCTGGCGCAACAGCGCGCGGTGCATCGGCCGCCTTTACTGGCGCAGCATGCGGGTCCGTGACCTGCGGGCCGTCCGTGAGCCGGCCGAGGTCGCCGCGCAGTGCTTCGAACACCTGCGCATCGCCTACAACGGCGGCAGGATCCGGCCGGTGATCACGGTGTTCGCACCGGACGCGCCCGGCCGCCCCGGGCCGCGCATCTGGAACGACCAGCTCATCCGCTACGCCGGCTACCGCCGCCCGGACGGGACGGCGCTCGGCGACCCGCGCTACGTCGGCTTCACCGAGTCGGTCATGCGCCGGGGCTGGCGCGGGGCCGGAACGGCGTTCGACATGCTGCCGCTCGTGGTGTCCGCCGACGGCACGACCCACCTGACGGACCTCCCGTTCGACGCGGCCGCCGAGGTGCCGCTGTCACATCCGGACCACGACTGGTTCCTCGGGCTCGGGCTGCGCTGGCACGCGGTGCCGGCGATCAGCTCGATGCGGCTGTCGATCGGCGGGATCGACTACCCGGCCGCGCCGTTCAACGGCTGGTACATGGGCACCGAGATCGGCGCGCGCAACCTGGCCGACGCGGACCGGTACGACGTGCTCCCGATCGTCGCGACGAAACTGGGGCTCGACACGAGCAGCGACCGGACACTGTGGCGGGACGCCGCGGTGATCGAGGTGAACCGGGCCGTGTTGCACTCGTTCGAGCAGGCCGGCGTGACGATCAGTGACCACCACACGGAGTCGGCGCGGTTCCTCAAGCACGTCGCGAAGGAGGAGAAGGCGGGCCGCGCCTGCCCAGCGGACTGGAGCTGGATCGTGCCGCCGATCTCCGGCGCCCTCACGCCCGTCTACCACCGCTACTACGACACCGACCACCTGAAGCCGGAGTTCGTGGCCGACGACGACTCGGTGCGAACCGCCGTCGAGGGTGTGCCGCCACGCGCGGCCGCGCTGGGCACACCCTCGTACAGTCCGATGTGGAGTTACCTGCGGAAAGGTCAGCTGAACGGCAGCCAGGCCAGCTGAGACAGCGAGTCGAGGCCGCTGACGAGCATGCCGGCCGGGGACACCGTCCACAGCTCGTCGCCGATCACGAGCGCCCGCCTCGGCAGGACGTCGCCGCCGTACCGGTCGGACGGGTGGGTCAGCGTGCGGGCCCGCTCGAACGAGCCCTCGCCGAGCCTGAGCACGAGCGCGCCGGCGGTCTGGTCCGGCCCGCCGCTGACGGGCAGCACGAGCAGGTGCTTCGCCGGCCAGTACAGGAACGCGTGCGGGTCGTTCTCCGCCTCGGTCCAGCCGCCGCCCAGCTGGTACTGGGCGATCACCTTCGCACCGGCCGGGTCGCTCGTGTCGAACAGGGACACCTGCGCGCCCTGGACGCCGCCGTTCGCGTCGGCTCCCTGCCCGACACCGATCAGGCGACCGTCGCCCGCCGGATGCAGGTACGCGGAGTAGCCGGTGATCTTCAGCTCGCCGGTCACCTTCGGCGCCGTGGGATCTCGCAGGTCCACCGTGTACAGCGGGTCCATCCGCCGGAACGTCACCACGTACCCGGTGTCGCCGAAGTAGCGGACGGCGTAGATCCGCTCCCCCACCTCACCCAGTCCGCCCACCTGGCCGACCTGGGTCAGCTCGCTTCCCTCGCGCCGCAGGACGGTGATCAGGCTCTCCGGTCCGCCCTGGCCGGATCTCGTCGTCGCGACCCTCAGGTGGCCCTGGTACTCCGACATCGAGTACTGGTTGAGCAGGCCGCCGTCCACCGCGCCGGACGCGACGTGCACCGGCCTGCCCGGGCGCGAGATGTCGAACTGGTACAGCTCGGTGCGCGCGGAGGCCGGCGTGGGCATCGGCGTGTCGACCATGCCGGTCATCGTGTGGTCGTTGGCGACGTAGAGGTTCTTCTCCGTGCCGTACACCGTGCTGCCGTCGGCGACGATCGTGACCGGGTCGCCGGTGCCGAGGTCGTGCGTCAGGTCGAAGCTGAGCACGGTGAGCATGCCGGTCGCCGTGTAGTCGGCCGGGTGGGTCATGTCGGCGCACTCGGTCAGCTGGCCGTTCGAGGTGGCGCCGCCGGTCCTCAGCTCGTAGCGGGGCAGCCAGTCCTGGATCGTCGAGTTCGCCACGACCTCCTGGTTGTCGTGCAGCGCGGAGGGCTGGTCGCCGTCGGTCGGGTAGCGGAACGGCAGGTGTGGCGTCGAGTGCACGACCACCCTGGCCACGTCGCCCACCTGCCGCGCGTCGAGGTAGCTGCCGTCGACCGACAGGGTGCCGAGGACCTTGCCGGCGCCGGTGAGGTCGATGAGCGACAGCCGCGTCTCGTACGGCACGGTGTCGGTCGGCACGGGCCTGGTGGTCGGCTTCCCCGGCGCGATGTCCGGGACGGACTGGGTCATGATCGGTATGGACATGACCAGCGCGCGGTCGCCGTCGACCAGCAGCTGGGTCGGGTAGGCCTGGTCCGCCAGGCGCACCGCCGCGGTCTGTGTGCGGGAGTGGACGTCCACCACCCGCAGCACGCCGTCGGTGATGCTGACGACGCGCTTGCCGTCGGTCTTCACCAGGTCCGGCTCGTCGACGCCACCCTCGTGCACGTTCGTGGTCGAGTGGTCGGGCCCCTGCTCGGCCCTGGGCGCCTCGGGCGGCGCGGCGTCCGGCACCGCCATCTTCCCCCCGCCCGCGCTGTCCTCGGCACGCCCTCCCGTGAAGACCTCGCCGCGGCCCACGATGTCGAGGCCGTACGGGCCGACGTGCGGCATGATCCGGTCCTTCAGCTGCGTCAGCGCCGCGCCGCAGCTGTCGTAGGCGACGAGCCTCAGGTCCCCGCTCTTGTGGGGCGCCGGGCTGGTGCCGTCCGCCGCGCCGACGATCATCCCGGCGGCGATCATGCCCGCGCCGAGTGTCATCACGAGTCCCACGATGAGCGCGGGCCGCCTGCTCGGTAAGTCGTCCGTCATGCCGCCAGGACGGAGGTCGGCGGCGACTGCGTTGCTCTATCGGGCGAATATCTTGGAAAACCGCGTCGCTGCGGGTTCACTTACGGGATGCGCCCCAGTCAGCACGTAGCGGAAGCGATCCTCGCGCTGCCGGCCGACCGGGTCCGGCGGGTGGCGATCGACGGGGTGGACGGCGCGGGCAAGACCCACTTCGCGGACGCGCTCGGTGTCGAGCTGAACGTCCGCGGCGCGAAGGTGATCCGCGTGTCCGCCGACGGTTTCCTGAACCCACCCCGCACTCGGCACCGCCGCGGCCGGGACTCGCCGGAGGGCTTCTACCGCGACTCGTACGACTACGGGCGGATGGTCCGGCTGCTGCTCGACCCGCTCAGCCCGGGCGGCAACCGCGAGTACATCCGCGAGGTGTACGACGTGCGGCGCGAGCGCGAGGTTCGGCGGCTGCCGGAGCTGGCCGCGGACGACGCCATCCTGGTGTTGGACGGGATCTTCGTCCACCGCGACGAGCTGGTCCGGTACTGGGACTACTCGGTGTGGCTGGAGGTGCCGTTCGAGGTGTCGGTCCCCCGCGCGGCGAAACGCGGGGTCGGCATCAAGGAGGAGGACCCGTACGCGCTGAAGAACCTCCGGTACGTGGAGGGCCAGCGGCTCTACATGGCCGAGTGCCGCCCCCGCACGCGAGCCTCGGTGGTGATCGACAACGCGGACCTGGCCAACCCGGTCCTGCTCGACTAGGCGCGGTAGCCGTTCTCGACGATGCGGCGGGCGGTCTCGGTGTAGCGCTCCGGGGTGTCCGGAAGGAGCGTGCCCAGCCCGTCGACGTAACGGTTGAACATCGAGAACGCGGCCGCGATCAGGACCGTGTCGTGGATCTCCACGTCGGTGGCGCCCTCGGCTTTGGCCTCGTCGACCATGGCGGGCGTGACCTTGCGGCCGTCCTCCCGCACCGTCGCGGCGATGCGCAGCAGCGCACGCAGCCGGGCGGAGATCGGCGCGGTGCCGGGGTCCGCGCGGACCTGGTCGACCAGCGACATGCCGGCGTCGAGCTGGGCCGCGGCGAACGCCGAGTGCGAGTCGCGGCAGAAGTTGCACTCGTTGAGCCCGGACACGTACGCGGCGATCAGCTCGCGCTCGCCGGCGGGCAGCGAGTTGGGAGCCCGCAGCAGCACCTCGGCGAGCTCGTTCAGGGGCTTGGCCGTCTCCGGGCGGAACCGCATCAGCCCGGTGATTCCCGGGAACTGGGTCTCGTCGACGCCCAGGTCGATGTGGGCCATCAGCTGCCAGCCTCCTCGGACTTCCCGGTCTGCTCCACGTCCCCGGCGACGACGTCCGGGTCGGTGCGTTCGACGTTGATGTGCCAGCCGCCGGCCAGGGCCAGCGCGGCGCCCGCGCCGGTCAGCATCGGGGCCAGCACGGCCGCGACGAGCCCGGCGTTGACCGGGAGGTCGAGGATCCTGCGACCGGTGCGGTCGGTGACCACGACCCGCCGGACGCTGCCCTCGTGGACCAGGTCGTTGACCTTGTCGAACAGGGCCTGGACGCCGGTGCCCTCGGCTTCTTTCCCCACGGTTCTCCCCATCCCGCCGCGAGTGGTCGGTCGGCCGAGAAGTCTGCCACGTTCTTCGTCGCCGGGTAATGGTTGGGCGATACTTTTCAACCAGGGGCCGGAAGGCGAGGCGATGAGTGGCGACCATCAGTGACGTGGCGGCCCGCGCGGGCGTGTCGACGGCGACGGTGTCCCGCGCGTTGAACGGAAAGTCCACGGTGGATCCGGCGCTGGCCGCCCGGGCGCTCGACGCCGCGCGGGAGCTCGGCTACCAGCCGAACGGCCCGGCGCGGAACCTTCGCCGCCAGGAGGCCGCCGTCGTCGCGTTGATCATCAGTGACGTGGAGAACCCGTTCTTCACCGCGATCGCGCGGGGCGTCGAGGACGTCGCGCACACGGTCGGGCTGTCGGTGGTGCTGTGCAACTCCGATGAGGACGCGGAAAAGGAGCGCCGGTACGTCGACGTCGCGATCCAGGAACGCGCGGCCGGTGTGATCGTCTCGCCGACGGCCACCGCGACGAGCGTGCACGCCCTGATCCAGCGGGGCACGCCGGTGGTCGCGGTGGACCGGCCGCTGCCCGGCCGGGAGAGCGACACGGTACTGGTGGACACGCGCGCGGCCGCCAGGCAGGCGACGACGCACCTGATCGAGCAGGGTTACGCGCGGGTCGGCTGCGTGACGGGGCCGTCCGGCGTGCGCACCGCGGACGACCGGCTGGCCGGGTATCGCGACGCGCTGAAGGCCGCCGGGCGGCGTGGATCGGCCGGGCTGGTGCGGCGGACGGAGTTCAAGGCGGCGGGTGCGGAGAAGGCGGCGGCGGACCTGCTCGACCAGGACGACCGCCCGGACGCGCTGCTGGTGGCCAACAGCGCGATGGCGGTGGGGGTGCTGGCGGCACTGCGGTCGCACGGGCTGGGGGCCGGACGGGACGTGGGCATCGTGGCGTTCGACGACGTACCGTGGGCCGGGCTCGTGGACCCGCCGATGACGGTGGTCGCCCAGCCCGCCTACGAGATCGGCACGGTCGCGGCGCAGCTGCTCCTCGCCCGGATGGCCGACAACACCCGCGCGGCGACGACGACCACGCTGAGCGCGCGGCTCGTCGAGCGGGGCAGCTCGCACCGGTAACCCGTCCGCGCACGACTCCGCACGCGCGTGCTACCTTAGGTGGATGTCAGGTCTACGGTCCGCGCTCTCCCGCGCCGGGCTGCGTGTGGAGGCCGACGAGTTCGTGTCCCTCGTGGAGGACGCCTCCCGGCGGCTCGCCCCCGTCGACCCGCGCCCCGCCGACTACTTCAGCCCGGACCAGCGAACCGCCCTGGAAGCCGTCGGGCTGGACCTTTCACCCCAGCACCCCGGCGACAAGGACGTGCGAGCCCGCACGGTCGCGCTGCAGGCCGTGCTCCGAGACACCGCGCTGACCGTCGCCGGCGCCGCCGATCGTATCGGCGTGGACTCGAGCCGTATCCGGCACCGGCTTTCCGCGGCACAGCTGATGGGCTGGAAGGACCGCGGCGGCTGGCGGCTGCCCGTGTGGCAGTTCACCGACGACGACGTGTTACCCGGCCTCGCGACGGTGCTGGCGGCCGTGCCCGCGGACCAGCCGGCCCTGGTGGTGGCGGCGTTCATGACCACGCCGCAACGGCTGCTCGGCGATCCGCCGGTGACGCCCCGGGACTGGTTGATGGCCGGCGGCGCGCCCGCGCGGGTCGCCTCGTTGATGTCCGTTCTGGGGACGCCTGCCTGACGTGTCCCGACTTCCCCTGCCACCCTCGCCGAACATCCTGCGCAAGTTGCTGCGCCAGCAGGAGGATTTCGTCATGGTGCCGCCATCGACCCGACTGGTCCGGGTGTTCGTCGCCGCCGGGGCGCACCAGCAGCGGTGGAACACGTTCCGGCACACCGGGCCGCTGCCGCACGCGCGGTTCGACACGCATCCGCCGAACGGCGGCACGACCACCTCCGCCGCGCACGGCGTGCTGTACTTCGGGCTGTCCGTACGGACTTCCATCGCCGAGGTGTTCCAGGCCTCCTCGGTGGTGGACCGGACCACCCGGCGACCGCACATCGCGGTGTTCGCCCCCTCGCGCCCGCTGTGCCTGCTGGACCTGACGGGGTTGTGGCCCACCCGGGTGGGTGCCTCACAGGAGATTTCCAGCGGCCCCAAGGACATCACGCAGGCGTGGGCGCGTGCGATCCGCGAGGCGTTTCCGGACATCGACGGACTGTGGTACCGGTCGTCGATGGACTCCGGGGACCCCGCCGTGTGTTTGTGGCATCCGCCCGGCGGTTCGGCGTTGCCGCTTTCGCCGGAGGTGTTGCTGCCGCTGGACTACCCGGGGCTGGACCTCCCGCTCGCACGCATCTGCGACTCGCTGAACTACGTGCTGAACTAGCGTCTCTCAGGGGCCCGCGGTGGGGTTTCCCCTACTCCCGGTTCGGGAGGTTCCCCGATGTTTCGGCGCCCCCTCAGGATCTACCGTCATGACAACACAGGCAGTGAGTCACATCACAGGAGCCGGGAGGGTGTCATGGACGAGGCAGACGAAAGAAGCAGGCCGAACCGCCCGCGGGTGTGGCTCGTCGGGCGGGTCGGGACCACCCCCAACCCGGCCGATCTGCCCGCCGTCCGGGACTCCCAGATGCGCACCTGGGTGCCCGGGGCCGACGGGGTCTACCACTCCGCGGACGGTCGGCGTCACGCCACCTGGACCGAGTTGCACGCGCACTACGACCTGGTCGAGGTGGCCTGACCGGGTTACCTCGCCTGGTCGGCGGCGGTGTCACCGGCCGCGGCGGGCTCCCGTTCGATCTCCTCGGCGTTCCTTCGTCCGTCCCGGCGGGTCTTCGCGAGGCTCGCGATCGCGGTGACGGCCAGGACGCCGATGATCACGGACAGGGACAGTGGGATGCCGATGGTCGGCACGGACAGCGGCTCGCCGCCGTTGATGAACGGCAGACTGTTGGTGTGCAGGGCTTCCAGGACCATCTTCACGCCGATGAAGCCCAGGATCACGGCAAGGCCGATCGACAGGTACACCAGCCGCCTGAGCAGGCCGCCCAGCAGGAAGTACAGCTGCCGCAGGCCCATCAGCGCGAAGGCGTTCGCCGCGAAGACCAGGAACGCCTCCTTCGTCAGACCGAAGATCGCGGGGATCGAGTCCACCGCGAACATCAGGTCGGCGGAGCCGATCGCGATCATCACGATGAAGAGCGGGGTGGCGAACCGCCGGCCGTCGACCTTCGTGAAGACCTTCCCGTCGCGGTAGTCGTCGGTCACCGGGAACAGCTTGCGTGCCCACTTGGTGAGGCGGTTCTCCTCGTAGTCGTCCCCGTTCTCGTCGCCGCCGAGGCTGGAGCCGGACAGCTTGACCGCCGTGTAGACGAGGAACGCGCCGAACACGTAGAACACCCAGCTGAACTGGGAGATGGCCGCCGCGCCGAGGGCGATGAAGATGCCGCGGAACACGAGGGCCAGCAGGATGCCCACGAGCAGCACCTTGTGCTGGTGGATCGTCGGCACCTTGAAGGCGGCCATGATCACCAGGAAGATGAAGAGGTTGTCCACCGAGAGGGAGTACTCGGTGATGTAGCCGGCGAAGAACTCGCCGGCGTGGGTGCCGCCGGAGAACATCCAGATGCCGAGGCCGAACAGCACGGCACACGCGATGTAGAAGCTGACCCAACGCCCGGCCTCACCGACAGTGACCTCGTGCGGCTTGCGGTCGACGATCACCAGGTCGACGGCAAGTAGCACGAGGAGACCACCGATCGTGGCCAACCAAACCCAGAAAGGGACCATCATCCACACAACCTCCGGTTCAAGCGCACAACAGGCGAAAACCGGAGGTCTCTTCCGCAGGCTCACCGCCCGCCGGAGGCGCCGGGCCCTGACGATCCAGGTCCGTGCTGACGACACCGCCGCGAAGGAATACTCCCCTCCAACGTCTCCCATTGTCGGGGCCGAGTCCGATTCGCACCAGTCGAAAGCGTGTTGTCCTTCGTCACATCGGACGAACGGGGCTTAACGGACAGGCCTTCTCAGCGCTCTCAGCAATCGTCCAATAGCTTTCTCAGCGTGCCTCGCATTCCACGTCCTCGACCGCGCACCGTCGCCGCCGCGCTGGTCGTCGTGCTCGCCGCCGCAGGCGGGCTGGTCTGGCTGAACAGCGGCGACGAGCCACCCGTGATCCACACCAGGGACCTCACGCTCGCCGGCGCCCAGGGCCCGGACGACAAGGCCCCGGTCCGCCTCGACGCCACTCTCTACCTGCCCGAACAGACACCGGCGCCCGCGGTCATCGTCGCGCACGGGTTCGGTGGGTCGAAGCAGAGCGTGGCCGGTGACGCCAGGGAGCTGGCCGAGCGCGGGTTCGTCGCGCTCGCCTACTCGGCCCGCGGCTTCGGCCGCAGCGAGGGCCAGATCGGGCTGAACTCGATCTCCTACGAGGTCGCGGACGCCTCGAAGATCGTCGACTGGCTCGGCGAGCAGCGCGAGGTCACCAAGGACGGGCCGGACGACCCGAGGGTCGGCGTGACGGGCGGGTCCTACGGCGGTTCGCTGTCGCTGCTGCTCGCGGGCACCGACAAGCGTGTCGACGCGCTCGCGCCGGTGATCACCTACAACGACCTGAGCCAGGCGCTGCTGCCGAACTCGGCGACCACGGGCACGGTGCCGGACACCCCGGCGGCCAACGCGTTCGGGCCGGACGGGGTGTTCAAGAAGTCCTGGGCGGGCATCTTCTTCGCGTCCGGCGCGGCCGGCGGCGGCAGCGGGCTCGACCCGTCCGCGGACGCCATCGAGCCGGGCAACGACGATGACGACATCAACGCGGCGCCCTCCGGCGGCACCGCCGCGCCGGCCGACACCGCCTCCACCGAGGGCGGCCCGGACGCCGCTCCCCCGGTGGGCGCCGACAACCCGTGCGGCCGGTTCCGGCTCGAGTTCTGCGCGGCCTACGCGGAGGTCGCCACCACCGGCCGGGCCAGCCAGCAGACCATCGACCTGCTGAAGTCCGTCTCGCCGGCGACGGTCACCAAGAACATCACCCAGCCGACCATGCTGGTGCAGGGCGAGCAGGACACGCTGTTCGGCCTCGACCAGGCCGACGCGAACGCACGGCAGATCGCCGCCGCGGGCGGCAAGGTGAAGGTCGTCTGGTACACCGGCGGCCACGACGGCGGCAAGCCCGGTCCCGAGCTGCGTGCCGAGATCGCCGACTGGTTCGACTTCCACCTGCGGGACCGCGGGGCCGACCCGGGCCAGGGGCTCGAGTACGCCGTGCAGGGCGCCCTGCGGGTGCAGGGCGCGCCGTCGGTCCGGACCGTGAGCGCGGACGCCTACCCCGGCCTGCCCGGCGACCCGGCCACCCGCCGGCGCGCGGTGCGGGTCTACGGCCCGGAGCAGACGATCATCAACCCGCCGGGCAGCAGTCCGGCGTCGATCAGCAGCCTGCCGGGCCTCGGCGCGATGATCGGCACGTCCTCGCGGCTGGTCAACCAGCTGTCGATCGACCTGCCCGGCCAGGCCGCGCGGTTCGACAGCCGCCCGCTGTCCTCGCAGCTGCTGATCGCGGGGGCGAGCACCGTGAGGGTGCGGGTCGCGGCCGTGCCGGGGGCGCCGCCGTCGGCACAGGACGGCGCCGTGCTGTTCGCGAAGCTGTACGACGTCGGGCCGGACGGCAACACCCGGGTGCTGCCGGGGTCGGCGGTCTCGCCGTTCCGGATCCCCGCGCTGCCGGCCGACGGCTCGCCCGTCGAGGTGACCGTGACGCTGCCGGCCGTCGTGCGCCCGGTCGAGTCCGACCACCGGATCGAGCTGGTGGTCGCCACGACCGACCAGGCGTACGCGACGCCGCCGCAGGCCACCGCCTACCGGATCTCGATCGCGGACGACACGGCCGTCGAGGCGCCGGTCGTGTCGGGCACCCGCTCCGACGGTGGCCCGCCCGCCGGACCGCTGGTCGGCATCGCGATCGTGCTCGGCATCGTGATCGTCGCGGCGATCTGGGGCGCGTTCCGCAGGCGGCGCGCGACCGACCACGACTCGTCGCTCGACGACGTGCCGCTGGTGATCGAAGGACTGTCCAAGCGGTACCCGGGTGACGTGACCGCGGTGGACGACCTGACGTTCCGGGTGGAGCGGGGTCAGGTGCTGGGCCTGCTGGGCCCGAACGGCGCGGGCAAGACGACGTCGCTGCGGATGCTGATGGGGCTGATCCAGCCGACCGGTGGTTCCATCCGCGTGTTCGGGCACAAGGTGTACTCGGGCGCGCCGGTGCTGTCCCGCATCGGGTCCTTCGTGGAGGGCGCCGGGTTCCTGCCGCACCTGTCGGGCCGGGCGAACCTGGAGCTGTACTGGGCGGCGACGGGCCGGCCGCCGTCGAAGGCGCATGTCGAGGAGGCGCTGGAGATAGCCGGTCTCGGCACGGCGGTGCACCGGCGGGTGCGGACCTACAGCCAGGGCATGCGGCAGCGGCTGGCGATCGCCCAGTCCATGCTCGGACTGCCGGACCTGCTGGTGCTCGACGAGCCGACCAACGGGCTGGACCCGCCGCAGATCCACCAGATGCGGGCCGTGCTGCGGCGGTACGCGTCGACCGGGCGGACCGTGGTGGTGTCGTCGCACCTGCTGGCCGAGGTGGAACAGACGTGTGACCACGTGGTGGTCATGCACCACGGCAAGCTGGTCGCGTCCGGCCGGGTCGACGAGATCGTCGGCGGTGGCGGCGAGGCGACGTTCCGGGTGGACGACCCGGAGGAGGCCGCGGCGGTGCTGCGGTCCGTGCATGGCGTCGCGGACGTGGAGATCGAGGGCAACCAGGTGCACGCGGACCTGGACGGCCTCCCCCGTTCCGAGGCACTGGCGAAGCTCGTCGGTGCGGGTGTCGCGGTGGAGCAGGCCGGACCGCGCCGGCGGTTGGAAGACGCGTTCCTTGCCCTGGTTGGAGAGTCGCAGTGACCCGGGCACGCAACCGAGCGTGCGCCGCCCGAACCGGCGGGCACGCGACGAGGGACGACGGCGTGTTGGGAAAGTGGAGCGGAGCGAGCCGATGACCGACGTACATACCGACGAGGCGGCCATCGAGCAGATGGCCGAGGCCGCGGCGCACGAGGAGTCCGAGGTCCAGGCGGACGGCTCGATCGCGGGGTACCGCGCGTCGCACACGCTGCGGTTGCGGGTCGAGCTGCTCCGCCAGGTGCGGCGGCGCCGGGTGCAGCTGGTCCTGGGGTTCCTGGTCGCGCTGCCGTGGATCCTGTGGGCGGCGTTCGAGTTCGGCTCGGACTCGTCGGGCAACCGGTCCGGCGGCTTCGTGGACCTGGCGACGTCGTCGGCGCCGAACTTCGTGGTGTTCGTGCTGTTCGCGGTGTCGAGCTTCCTCTTGCCGATGATCGTGGCGCTGTTCTTCGGCGACACCGTCGCGAGCGAGGCGTCGTGGTCGTCGCTGAAGTACCTGCTGGCGATGCCGATCCCGCGGCACCGGCTGCTGCGGCAGAAGGCGATCGCGTCGGCGCTGCTGTCGCTGTTCGCGGTCACGCTGCTGCCGGCGGTGTCGCTGGGCGTGGGCCTGATCTTCTACGGTCCGCACGAGGCACTCAGCCCGACCGGCGACGCCATCTCGTTCGGCGACTCGATGCTGGCGCTGCTGTTCACGGTGATCTACCTGGCGATCCACCTGTTGTGGGTGGCCGGGGTGGCGCTGTTCCTGACGGTGTCGACGGACGCCCCGCTGGGTGCGGTGGGCGGGACGGTGCTCATCGCGATCCTGTCGTCCATTCTGGACCAGATCACCGCGCTGGAGGGCCTGCGGAACTACCTGCCGACGCACTACGCGTTCGCGTGGTCGGACCTGATCTCGACCGATATCGACTGGTCGAACATGGCCGCGGGCGCGTTCTCGTCGGTGACGTACGCGGCGATCTTCGGCCTGCTGGCGGCCCGCCGGTTCCGGACGAAGGACATCACCTCGTGAGGCGCCCACGCCGTCCGGCGCGACGCGGTCAGCCCCCGACGACGCCCGACTCGCTCGCGTGGTGCTCGAACACCGAGTGATCGGGCCAGGTGAGCCGCCGGCGACGGGGTGAGACCAGCGGCGGCTCCGCCTGCCCCGCCTGCCCGACGAACGCCGGCTCGTCCGGCCCGGCATCGACCACCGCGAGGCGCGACGGTGTGTAGCTCTGCCGCGAGTCGCCGGTGGGGTTCGTCGTGTAGACAAGCCAGGCGTCCTTGGCCGCCCTGGCGGTGTCGACGAGGCCGAGTGCCTGGGCGTCGGCCGGACCGGTCACGCGACCGGTCCGGCCGAAGACGTCGCCCACCCCGCCGGCGAACAGCATGACGATGTTGGCGACGGCGTTGACGACGCCGCGCAGGATATTCCAGAAGAACCTGCGGATCAGCCGCTTGCCTTTGACCGTCCCGTCCTTGCGGCGGCCGGGGATCTCGAACACGGGCCTGACGTCACCGAGGTGGAGCGCGATCACCGGCTCGCCCCACCGGCTCTCGGCCAGCGCCTGGACCCGTTCCCGGAGCTCGGGAACGGGACTCCGGCTCGCGGCCCACTCATCGAGACCCCGACCGGCCTCGTCGATCTTCGACGCCAGGCGGGCGCCACGAGCCCACCGCCGCCGCTCACTCTCCGCGGAACCGACCGCCATCTCCCACTCCCCCGAACCAGGAGCCGTCGAGCCTACAAGGTGCCGGGCGCCGCCCGGAGATCCAACACCCCACCCGATCGGGGCACGGCCGCGGTCAGCGGCCGCGGCGGGTGCGGAGGTAGTCGCCGACCACTGCCGCGCCGAGGCCGTCCAGGTCCGGGGCCACCACCCGGCCGCCGCTCCGGCGGGCCACCAGGTCCACGAACTTCTGCAGCGACGGGTCCTCGCCGAGCATGAAGACCGTCACCGACGCGCCCAGTTTGGCCAGGGCGTCCACTTCGGCCACCGTCTTGCGCAGGGTCCGTGGCTCCGGCGGCCAGGAGAACTCCGCCTCGCCGTCCGGTTCCAGGTGCGCGGTCGGCTCGCCGTCCGTCACGACCAGGACGACCGGTTGCGCGTCCGAGTGCTTGCGCAGGTGCCGGCCCGCCAGCAGGAGCGCGTGGTGCAGGTTGGTGCCCTGCTCCCACACCCCTTCCAGGCCGACCAGCTCCGGCAGGTCCACCGTCCGCGCGTGCCGCCCGAACGTGATCAGCTGCAGCGCGCCGCCGCGGAAGCGGGTCGTGATCAGCTGGTGCAGCGCCAACGCCGTGCGCTTCATCGGCACCCAGCGGCCGTCCTGCACCATCGACCACGACGTGTCCACGCACAGCGCCACCGCGGCCCTCGACCGCTGCTCGGTCTCCACCACCTCGACGTCCACCACGTCCAGCTTCACCGGCCCCGGACCGGACCGCAGCACCGCGTTGCGGATGGTCCGTGACGTGTCCCACGAGGACGTGTCGCCGAACTCCCACGGCCTGGTCGAACCGGTCGGCTCACCGGAAGCGCCGGACAGCACCGAGTCACGCTCACCGGAGTTGCGGGCCGCGGTCAGCACGTCCTTCAGCGCGGTCTCACCCAGCCGACGCAATGCCTTGGGGGACAAGCGAAGCGACCCGTCGGGCGCCCGCTCGAGCAGACCCTGTGCACGCAACTGCTGCTCCAGCTCGGCCAGCCTGCGGGCGTCGACCCGGGAGTCCTCGCCCAGTTGGCGTTCCAGCGCCTCCAGGTCGATGTCCTCGAGCCGGGCGCCCGGGTACGACTGGGCCAGCTGCTCGGCCAGCGCGTCCAGCTCCGCGAGGTCCGCCATCGCCTGGGCGCCCTCGCCCATGCCCAGCGGCTGGTTGCCACGGAACCGCGCCGAGCCCGTCCAGTCCTCGCCCGGCCGCAACGCACGCAGGTTCGCGTCCAAAGTGGACACCTGCTGTGCCAGCCGGGGATCGCCGAACGCGGACGCCATCAGCTCCGACAGCTCGGCACGCTGCTGCTCGGACATCGAGTTCATCATGCGCTGTGCGGCCGCGGCCCTCGCGGCCAGCGCGTCGACCAGCTCCTCGGTGTTGCGCGGGTTCTCCGGGAAGAACTCCCCGTGCTTGCGCATGAAGTCCTGGAACTGCTCGGTGGTGTCGTCGCCACGCAGGTGCGACAGCAGCAGGTCGTTCAGGTCCGCCATCATCTGGCGGATCCGCTCCGTGTCCTCCGGTGTCATCTCCTGGAGCGTCTGCTTCATCCCCTGGAAGCGGGACTCCATCAGCTCCTGGCCGAGCAGGTTCCGGATCTCCTCGTACTTCCCGCGCGCCTCGTCCGAACGCCAGTCGTACTCGGCCAGCTCGCGCACGGCGGCCGCGGTGCCGGACGGCAGCGCGTCGAGCTGCGCCTCCCGGAAGCGGGCGTCGTCGTCCGGGTCGGGGAACAGCGCGGTCTTCTCCAGCTGGACGGCCTCGTCGAGCAGCCGCCGCACCTCCTGCAGCGTGCCGTCGAGGTTGTGCCGGCGCTGGATCTGCGCCCGCCGCTCCCAGAGCTTCCTGCTCAGTTCGTCCAGGCCGGCCGCGTTCCGGGTGCCGCGGCGGAGCAACTCCTCCAGCGCGGACCGCGGTGACCGGCCGTCCATGACGTCGCGCCCGATCGCGTCCAGGGCGTCCCGCAGGTCTACCGGGGGCGCGAGCGGGTCGGGGCCGTCGTAGTAGCGGCCGTACGTGAACCTGCTCATGACGTCACCTCCTCGCCCGCCCTGCCCGACGCTACCTCCATGGCAACGAGTGAATCGGTAATCCTGCTCCCGAGACCCGCGCGAAAGTCCCACTCGTGCGTACGAGAGTCCCGCTCGTGCATCCAGGCGCAGGTCGGGCGCCAGTCGTGGGTCGCTCCGTGGGCTCCGCTCATGGGCCGTAGACCGTCGTTCCCTCGTCGGAGTCCTTCGCGAGCTTGCGGCGGAGGTACAGCGCCTCCAGCGCCAGCTCCACCGCCGCGGCGATGCGGCCGGGGCTGTCGGTCGGCGACACGTCCAACCGGCTCGCGACCTCGTGCAGGATCGGCAGCTCGGGCAGCGCCGCCAGGACCTCGGCGCCCGGCACGCGCTCGCCGGTGGCGACCAGGTGGCCGTCCACGACCGAGTCCACGAGCGGCCGCAGGTCCAGGCCGGCGAACCGGTCCTTGGCGGTCTCGGCGACCGCGCGGCGCAGCAGGTGCACGAGGTGCTCGTTCTCGCGGCCCTCCTCGCCGGACTCGAACTCCAGCTTGCCGCGCAGCACGCTCGGCACCGACTCCAGGTCGATCGGGCGGGCGACGGCCGGGTGCTCGTCGGTCAGCGCGGACCGGCGCAGTGCGGCGGCGGCGATCGTCTCGGCGGCCGCGACCGCGAACCGGGCGGACACGCCCGAGCGTTGGTCGATGGCGTTCGACTCACGCAGGTTGCGCACGAACCGGGCCAGGATCTCCAGCAGCTCGTCCCCGACCTCCGCGACGAGGTGTGCCTCCTGCCGGATCACGTCCACCTCGGCGCCGATCGTCAGCGGGTAGTGCGTGACGACCTCGGCGCCGAAGCGGTCCTTCAGCGGCGTGATGATGCGGCCGCGGTTGGTGTAGTCCTCGGGGTTGGAGGTGGCGACGAGCAGCACGTCGAGCGGCAGGCGCAGCGTGTAGCCGCGGACCTGGATGTCCCGCTCCTCCATGACGTTCAGCAGCGCCACCTGGATCCGCTCGGCCAGGTCGGGCAGCTCGTTGATGGCCACGATGCCCCGGTGGGCGCGCGGGACGAGTCCGAAGTGGATGGTCTCCGGGTCGCCGAGCGTGCGGCCCTGGGCCACCTTGACGGGGTCGACGTCGCCGATGAGGTCGCCGACGGAGGTGTCCGGGGTGGCGAGCTTCTCCGTGTACCGCTCGGAGCGGTGCCGCCAGGCGACCGGGAGGTCGTCACCCAGCTCGGCGGCGCGGCGGCGGGACTCGGGGGTGATGGGGTCCAGCGGGTGCTCGCCCAGCTCGGAGCCCTCGATGATCGGGGTCCACTCGTCGAGCAGGCCGACCATGGTGCGCAGCAGTCGGGTCTTGCCCTGGCCGCGCTCGCCGAGCAGGACCACGTCGTGGCCGGCTATCAGCGCGCGCTCCAGCTGGGGCAGGACGGTCTTGCCGAAGCCCACGATGCCCGGCCAGGGGTCGCGTCCAGCACGCAACGCCTGAACGAGGTTGTCGCGGATCTCGGCCTTCACCCCGCGGGGAGTGTGCTGCGCCGCGCGCAGCTCACCCGCGGTGCGGGGGAGGTTCTCGGGTTGGGTCGGTACAGCGCCTGTCACGATTACAACGTTACGTTCGTTGTGGCGATCAGTCGACGTGGAGCACGCTCTAGGTGTCGGTCGCCTGCTTCGGCTCCGGGGCCGGCAGGCCGAAGAGGACTATCCACACCGCACCGCAGAACAGGGCGATGTCCGCGACGTTGCCGACGAACCAGTCGTTGTAGTCGATGAAGTCGACCACGTGGCCCCGCGCGAAGCCGGGGGCACGGAAAAGGCGGTCTCCCAGGTGGGTCGTGGCGCCGCCGAGCAGCAGCGAGAACCCGATGAGCCGGGCCTTCGGCTGCGGGCGTGTGACCGCCCACAGGAGCCAGCCGGCGGCGACCGCCGCGACGACGGCGAAGACCCAGGTGAAGTTTTCGCCCATAGAGAACGCGGCGCCCGGGTTGTAGAGGAGGCGGAACTCCAGGAAGTCGCCAAGGACCGGGATCGGCGCGTGGTCGGTGAGGGTGCGTACGGCCCAGAGCTTGGTGGCCTGGTCCAGCACTACTACGCCGGCCGCGATGGCCAGGGCCAGTGGGAGCCGGCGTGTCGGGGTGGTGTCCATCGGCGCTCAGCGTAGCGAGCCCGGCGACGGTCGGCCGGGCTTCTGGCGAGCACGTTCGAACAGCTCCTGGGAGTGGCCGTTCGCTAGTGCTCCCCGTGGCGGACCTCGTCGCGGGTGTCGCGGAACCTGATGGACTCGATGGAGTTCAGTGCGATCAGCAGGACGGCCAGCACGCCCAGGCTCGCGAGCGCGGGCAGGTGCTCGACGAGCGGCACCAGCGCGACGAGCACCACGGCCACCACCAGCCGGTACAGCTTGACCTCCCGGTAGCACCGCCACGCGAAACCCACGTGTGCCAGCAGGTACAGCGAGGTGCCGCCGTACAGGGCCCACAGGGGTGCCCCGTGCAACGCGTCGGCCAGCGAGTGATGCTCGGTGTCCCCCACGTAGGTGAGGACCTTCTTCAGGCCCAACGCCAGCATCACGATCCCGAGCACCATCGGCAGGTGCAGGTAGGTGAAGCCGGCCCGTGCCATCGACACCCGTTTGTGGCCCTCCGCGCTGGCCAGCGCGTGCTCGCCGACCAGCGCGGCGGTGTCGAAGTACGCCCACCACAGGCTTGCCGACACCGCCAACCCGAACACGGCGGCGACCACGATCGGCCACGAGATCGGCAGGTGGGTGACACCCACACCTATGGCCACGATCGACTCGCCGAGGGCGATGAGCACCATGAGCCCGTGCCGCTCGGCGAAGTGGCGCGCCGAGTTCAGCCGCCAGCCACGGGCGCCGATCGCCAGCGTGCCGCCGTAGTCGGCCACCACCGCGGCCACCCACAGCCACAGCTGCGCGGCCCCGGACGTGTTCGCGGCGAGCAGAAGCAGCACCGTGCCGCCGACCATCGTGGGGGCGAACTTGCCGACCTGGCGCCGCAGCCCCGCGTCGTTGCCGCTGATGAGCCAGAACAGCCCGACGTGCACCGCGCGCAGCGCCAGGTAGCCGAAGGCGAACACGGTCGGCCCGTGCAGCCCGCCCGGCAGGTCCCGGAACGACTCGGGGATCGCGAGTGCCAGCAGGAACATGGCCGCCATCGCGAACAGCATCGTCACCCGGGTCAGGCCCTCGTCGGCCTTCACCAGGTTGGAGATCCAGGAGTATCCGACCCAGCACCACCACACGACGGCCATCAGCAGCGTGCCGCGCAGCAGGCCGGTCCCGATCGGCTCCTCGGCCATCAGGGCCGTGATCTGGGTAAGCGCGAACACGAAAACCAGGTCGAAGAACAGTTCCAGCGTCGTCGCGGAGGCGGCTTCCCGTAGCCTCTCGACTCGTACCCGGGCCGGTTGTGACATGCGCACAGTCTCGCCCACGAACTCAGGAGGGACGACCGAGCATGGCGCTTGAGCTGCGGTGGGACCCGGCGCCGTCGGACTGGAGCGACGCACTGCGTGCGGTGTACCCGATGTACCGGTGGGCGCCGTGGTTCGGCATCGGGCTCGGTGCGCTGGCCGTCGTGCTGCTGGTCGCCGGGCAGCCGGTGCCCGGGTTCTTCGGCGTGCTGTGCGCGCTGATCATCGTGGCCATGCCGATGGTGGCCGTGTGGGCGCAGTTCCGGCGCAACCCGGTCGCGGCGGCGACGGTCACGGCGACCGTGGACGAGCAGTCGTTCCGGATGATGACCGTCGACGGCACCGCGTACACGGACCTGCGCTGGTCGACGATGGCGGGCTGGGTCGAGACCAGGCACAACTTCGTGCTGCGCACCGGCGGGTCGGCCCTGTTCCCGGTGCCGGGCCGGGCCTTCGGCGAGCAGGAGGACCTCGACGGGTTCCGTGACCTGCTGCGTCAGCAGTTGGGCGAGCCCTCGAAACGCTAGGCGGAACGCGTGAGATCAACCTACCCGAAAGTCGGCTGAGCATCGTCGCGTAACCTTTCCCGTGTGTCATCCCCCAGCGCGACTCTGGCGGTGTGGAGCTCAGCCTGGCTGAGTGGCGCGGCCGCTGCTGACGATGTGCTCGACGCCCTGCAGGACTGGGCCGAGCTGCACGAGGTGGTCGCCGCGGACGAGCGGCTCGCCTCCACTCTCGAGCTCCCTGTTCGTGGCGAGGCAGGCGGGTCACCCGCCGCGTTGCTCGCCGCGCTGCGCCGCTCCGGCGCGGTCAACGCCGAGCTCGTCATGCCGGTCCCCGGCGACGTACGCGGCCTCGGCGGCGCCAGCCGGTTCGCCTCGGAAGCCTTACGTGCCGGCGAGGCGGTGGTCGTGGGCGGCCTCGGCATCGTGCCGGAACGCGTCGGCGGCAACGTCGACACCGGCATCATCCGGTGGACCGTCTTCGAGATCGACCGCACCACGCCGACGCCGAACGTGCCGCTCGGCGAGGCCGAGCACGAGCTGACCGGCGCGATGCGTGTCGCGGCCGGCATGCTGATCGAGCTCGGCGTCGCCAAGCGGCGGGCCGGGGTCCGCGAGGAGCTGCAGGCCCGGGTCGCGGAACGCACGAAGTCCCGGTGGCCGGAGGGCATGCCGCAGCGGGCGCTGCGGGTGCTGCAGCGCGCGGCCGAGGTGGCGGCGATCCTGGAGCTGGCCATGGAGGACGAGCCGGGTGGCGCCCTGTCGGCGTCGTCCGCCCTCAAGCGTGCCGAGGCCCTGCGGCCCCTGTTCCACGCCGTCCGCACGGCCCGCTGCGCGGCGGTCGCCGACGCGGTCCGCGCCCTCGACGTGACCGATGCTCATTGAGAAACGGCTGTGGGCCGGGATTCAGGACGGGTCGATCACGGTGATCTTCCGCCGGTGGAAACGCCGGCAGGCCACCGCGGGCAACACCTACCGGACCGCTGCCGGGCGGATCGTCGTCGACGAGGTCACCGAGATCGCGCCGTCCCGCATCCGCCGGGCCGACGCGCTCGCCGCCGGCTACGGGTCGGTCGCCGAGGTGGTCGCGGATCTACGTGGCACGCCAGGGGATCCCGTCTTCCTGCTGCGGCTACGGCCGGCGCGGGACGAGGATCCCCGTACGGTGCTGGCCGAGACGGTCCAGCTGTCCACTGAGGACGTCGAGGGGATCACGCGCCGGCTGGCGCGGCTCGACCACGCCAGCGGCCACGGCCCGTGGACCGAGCAAACGCTTGTCATCATTCGGGAACGCCCGGCCGTCCGGGCGGGCGACCTCGCGGACGAGCTGGGCCGCGAGATGCTCCCGTTCAAGGTGGACGTGCGGAAGCTGAAGAACCTCGGCCTGACACTGAGCCTCGAGGTCGGCTACCGGCTCTCGCCGCGCGGCGAGGCCTACCTGCGGCTCCGCTGAGGCGGCTCACAGCACCCGACCGCGCAGGGCGCGCCGTTCACGGTGCACCCGCCCACGGGGAAGTCCGACAGCTTCCGGACGGGCGCGTCGGCCAGTTGTTCCTTCACCAGCTCCACGATCAGCCGCGCGAACCGCGGGTCCCCGCTCGGCGCGACCGCCCTGGCGAAGCCCATGCCGTACGAGGCCGCCTTCTCCGCGGCCTCCGTGTCGAGGTCCCACACGACCTCGAGGTGGTCGCTCACGAACCCGACCGGACACAGCAACACGGCCGGGACTCCCTTGCCGTGCAGGGCATCCAGGTGGTCGAGGATGTCCGGCTCCAGCCACGGCACCTGCGGCGGCCCCGACCGGGACTGCCACACCACGTCGTACTCCGTGACGCCCAGGTCCTCGGCCACCAGCCGCGCGGCCTCCGCGATCTGCTTCGAGTACCGGTGACCGCCCTCGGCGGGCGGCCCGGACGCCGCGTCGGCCGACATCGGCACCGAATGCGCGGTGAACACCAGCCGGTGCTCCCCCAGCCCCTCGGCGGCCGCGCGCACCGCGTCCGCGAACGCCGCGACGAACAGGGGGTGGTCGAAGAAGTGCCGCAGCTTCGTCAGGTCCGGCGCGCCGTCCCCCACCGCGTCACGCGCACGGGTGATGTCCTCGTCGTACTGCCGGCACGCCGAGTACCCGCCGTACGCACTGGTCGGGAAGACCAGGGCGGACCTCACCCCGTCGTGGTACATCGCGGAGAGCGTGTCCTCGACCATCGGGTGCCAGTTGCGGTTGCCGAAGTACACCGGCAGGTCGATGCCCTGCGCCGCCAGCTCGGCCTCGACCGCCGAGATCGCGGCCCGGTTCAGCGCGTTGATCGGCGACACGCCGCCGAACCCGAGGTAGTGCTGCTCGACCTCGTCCAGCCGCTCCGGTGGCACGCCCCGGCCCCTGGTCACGTTCTCCAGGAACGGCCGTACGTCGGCGGGCTTGTCCGGCCCGCCGAACGACAGCCACAGCAACGCGTCCACCGCTACTGGCCCGTCGCGTGCACGCCGCCGTCGACCATGATCATCGACCCGGTGGTGGCCGGCAGCCAGTCGGACAGGACCGCGCAGATGGACTTCGCGACCGGCGTGGCGTCCTCGGCGTCCCAGCCGAGCGGCGCCCGGTCGCCCCAGCCGTCCTCCAGCTCGTTGAAGCCCGGGATCGACTTGGCCGCCATCGTCTTCACCGGACCCGCCGACACCAGGTTCACGCGGATGCCCCGCGGTCCGAGGTCACGCGCCAGGTAGCGGTTCACCGACTCCAGCGCCGCCTTCGCCACGCCCATCCAGTTGTAGGCCGGCCACGCGACCCGCGCGTCGAAGTCCATGCCGACGATCGAGGCGCCCCGGCCGAGCAGCGGCAGGCACGCGACGGCCAGCGACTTGAACGAGAACGCCGACACCTCGATCGCGACCGACACGTCCGCGCCCGGCGCGTCGAGGAACGGCGCGCCGAGGCAGGTCTGTGGGGCGAACCCGATCGAGTGCAGCACGCCGTCGAGCCCGTCCACGTGCTCGCGCACCCGGTCGGCCAGCGTGTCCAGGTGCTCCTGGTTCTGCACGTCCAGCTCGATTACCGGCGGCGGCGTCGGCAGGCGCTTGGCGATCCGCTCCACGAGGCTCATCCGGCCGAACCCGGTGAGCACGACCTGCGCGCCCTGCTCCTGGGCGGCCCTCGCCGCGTGGAACGCGATCGACGCGTCGGTGATGACACCGGTGGTGAGCAGGCGCTTGCCTTCGAGCAGACCGGTCACTTGCCGTGCCTCCTGGGAAGATGACGTTGGGTCGGGGTCAGTGTGTCAGTGCCCCATCCCGAGCCCGCCATCGACCGGCAGCACCGCGCCGTTGATGTAGGCGGCGGCGTCGGAGGCGAGGAACGTGACGGCCGCGGCGACCTCGTCGGTCTGCCCGTAGCGGCCGGCCGGCACGCTGGCGAGGATCGTCTGCTTGCGCTCCTCGGACACGGCGTCGGTCATGTCGGTCGCGATGAAGCCCGGGGTGATCACGTTCGCGGTGATGTTGCGCCCGCCCAGCTCCCTGGTGACCGAGCGGGCCACGCCGATCAGGCCCGCCTTGCTGGCCGCGTAGTTGATCTGGCCGGGGCCGCCGCTCAGGCCGACCACCGACGAGATGAAGATCATCCGACCCCAGCGGGCCTTGAGCATCGCGCGGGTGGCCCGCTTCGCGACCCGGAACGCGCCGGTCAGGTTCGCGTCGAGGACCCGGGTGAACTGCTCCTCGGTCATCCGCATGAGCAGCGTGTCGTCGGTGATGCCGGCGTTGGCGACCAGCACCTCGACCGCGCCCTGCTTCTCCTCGATCTCCTTGAACGCGGCGTCGACCTGGCCGGTGTCGGTGACGTCGCAACGCACCCCGAACAGGTCCTCCGGCGCCGGCTTGCCCCGGTAGGTCACCGCCACCTCGTCGCCCTGCGCGGCGAACGCCCTGGCGATGGCCAGACCGATGCCCCGGTTACCCCCTGTTACCAGTACTGAACGACCCACGGCGCGATCTCCTTGCTGGCACAACCTTCATGTCCGTCGGCAAGGCTATCCGCCGGCAGGGACGGCGGCGCGCACGGCTCTGTCCGGTTGTCGGCGAGGTCACGGTAGGCGTTGGCCGATCAGCAGGGCGCTGCCTGCCGCGAGGAGGGCCGCGAGGGTGCCGAGCATGAGCCACGGCTTGCTGGCGTCGGCGTCCTTGGTCTCGTAGCCGATCTGCTCACCCAGCGTGTCGTACACCCGGTGCAGCTCGTCGGCGCTCGCCGCCTTGTAGAACTCGCCGCCGGACAGGTCCGCGATCTGCTTCATGGACTCGTCGTCGACCGGCACGGCCTGGCTCTTGCCGTCGATCGTGACCTCGCCCTCGGTGGTGCCGTACGAGATCGTGGACACCGGGACCTTCGTGTCCTTCGCCTGCCTGGCCGCGGTGAACGCGCCCCTCGGGTCGTCCGCGTCGTCGGTCGGGACGGTCTGCTTCCCGTCGCTCATGAGCACGATCCGGGCCGGCGGGGCACCGTCCGCGCCGCCGACGATCTGTGCGAAGCCCTCGATCGACTGCAGCGCCGCGAAGATCGCCTCACCGGTCGCGGTGGACTCGGCGAGCCGCAGGTTGTCGATGGCCTTGGCCACGCCCGCGCGGTCGGTGGTCGGCGAGACCATCACGCTCGCGGTGCCGGCGAAGGAGATGAGGCCGAGGTTGATGCCCGGTGTGAGGCCGTTGGCGAAGTCCTTCGCGGCGTCCTTCGCGGCCTTGAGCCGGGACGGCTTGACGTCGGTGGCCTCCATCGACAGCGACACGTCGATCACGAGCATCACGGTCGCGCGGTTGCGGGGCACCCGCTGCTCGGCGGTGGGGCCGGCCATCGCCGTGGTCAGCAGCGTCAACGCGACCACCAGGACCACGGCGGGCACGTGCCGCACCCAGGTCTGCTGCCTGGGCACCACCCGCTCCAGCAGCGCGAGGTTGGTGAACCGCATGATCCGCCGGTGGCGCATCCGCTGCACCACGACGTAGCCGACCACCAGCAGCACGACCACGATCAGCAGCAGGAACCACCAGGGGGCGGTGAATCCGCCGAAGCTGAGGCCGAACATCAGGCCACTCCTCCCCCGGACCAGCGCCGCTTGCGGGCGACGACGAAACGTACGGTGTCCGCGATCCAGTCCGAGTCGGTGCGCAGGACCAGGTGTCCCCCGCCCGCGCCGCGGACGGCGGCCGCGACGGCGGACCGGTGCTCGGCCGCCGCGGCGGCGAACTCCCTGCGCAGCAGGGCGGAGGCGTGCACCTCGCGCTGCCGGCCGGTCTCCGGGTCGGACAGCACGACCAGGCCGACCTCCGGCAGGTCGATGTCGCGCGGGTCGAGCACCTCGATGGCGATCAGCTCGTGCCTGGTGGACAGGCCACGCAGCGGGCGCTGCCACTCGAGGTCGCCGAGGAAGTCGGAGATCACCACCGCGAGACCGCGGCGGCGCGGCGGGCGGCGGAGCTGCTCCATCGCCTCCCGCAGGTCACCCCGGGTGCCCTCCGGCGCGCGTGGGGTCTCGGCGACCTTGCGCACCAGGCCGCGGGCGTGCGCGAGCCCACCCCGCGCCGGGACGCGGATGGTCGTCGCGCCGGTCGAGATGATCGCCCCGATGCGGTTGCCGCCACCACCGGTGAGGTGCGCGACCGCGGCCGTGGCGGCCACCACCAGGTCCCGCTTCTCGCACGCGGCGGTGCCGAAGTCCAGGCTCGCGGACAGGTCGACGACCAGCCACGTCTCCAGCTCGCGGTCGGCGACCGTCTCCCGGATGTGCGGCACGGTCGTGCGTGCCGTGACCGCCCAGTCCATGCGGCGCACGTCGTCGCCGGGCTGGTAGGTGCGTGCCTCCCCCGGCTCGGAGCCGGGCCCCGGCACGAGGCCGAGGTGGTTGCCCTGCAGGAGCCCGTCGAGCCGGCGGCGCACGTCCAGCTCGAGCAGCCGGAGCCCGTGCTCCATCCGGTCGCCCTGCAGGATCGGCGGTGCCCAGCCCGGCCGCTCCTTCTTCTTACTCACTGCCCCGACCGTCCGCTTCGCTCACCTACCGGCCCACCCCGACCGGCGGCGGCTGCACCCCGCCCGACTGCGGGCGGGCGGAGACCTGGGGCAGCGGCACGGTCTGCAGCACACGGGACACGATGTGGTCGATCGGCACGCCGTCGGCGAGCGCGTCGTAGGACAGCACGAGGCGGTGGCGCAGCACGTCCGGCACCACGTCCACGACGTCCTGCGGCAGCACGTAGTCGCGGCCGCGGATCAGCGCCAGGGCGCGGGAGGCGGCGACGATGCCGAGGCTGGCCCGCGGCGAGGCGCCGTAGGCGACCCAGCCGGCCACGTCCTGGAGGCCGTGCTCGGCGGGTGTGCGGGTCGCGAGCACGACGCGGACCGTGTAGTCGACCAGCGCGTGGTGGACGAAGACGCGGGAGGCCACGTCCTGCAGGCGGACCAGCTCCGCGGGGCTGAGCACCTGGCTCGGCTCCGGGGCGGTCACCCCCATCCGGTAGACGATCTCGCGCTCCTCCTCGGCCGTCGGGTAGTCCACGATGATCTTGAAGAGGAACCGGTCGCGCTGCGCCTCCGGCAGCGGGTAGACGCCCTCGTTCTCGATCGGGTTCTGCGTGGCCAGCACGAGGAACGGGTCGGGCATCGGGAAGGTCTGGCCGCCGATGGACACGTGCCGCTCGGCCATCACCTCGAGCATGGCCGACTGCACCTTGGCCGGCGCGCGGTTGATCTCGTCGGCGAGCACGAAGTTCGCGACCACGGGACCCAGCTCCACGTCGAACTTCTCGGTGCCCTGCCGGTAGATCCGGGTGCCGAGGATGTCGGCCGGCACGAGGTCGGGGGTGAACTGCACACGCGTGAACGACCCGCCGACGACCTTGGCGAAGGTCTCCACGGCCAGGGTCTTCGCGACGCCGGGGACGCCTTCGAGGAGCAGGTGGCCCTTGGACAACAGGCCGACGAGCATGCGCTCGACCAGCCGGTCCTGTCCCACGATGACGCGCTTGACCTCGAACACGGTGCGTTCGAGCAGCTGTCCGTCCCGGGCCGGCGTGCTGACGGGCGCGTCGCTCCCCGATCCATTCACCGACTCCGCCGGCTCGGTCACTGACACAACCTCCTCATGAAGCACCAACTCTCCGATCTACAGGAGACCGGACGAACGGTATGACGGCTGTGAACTACCCACCGACCAAGGGCGGAAGGCGTGCCCCACCAGGGCGAAACGCGGGAAGGCGATTGTCGGCCCGGGTGGCACCCGGGCGTTCTCGGCCCCGTCCGGCCGGCCGCGGGAGCGGTCACGACGGTCGAACGGCTGCGATAATCGCCGCCATGGCCTACGACCGCGAGCTTGCCGAGCGGATCCGGGAGCTCGTCGCCACCGAGCGGGGTGTCCTGGAGCGGCGGATGTTCGGCGGTCTGGCGTTCCTCGTCAACGGCAACATGTCCGTGTCGGCCAGCGGCAGGGGCGGGCTGCTGGTCCGCGTCGACCCCGAGGACGTCGTGGACCTGCTCGACGACCACGTGCACACGGCGATCATGGGTGGCCGCGAGATGCGTGGCTGGCTGCGCGTCGACGCCGCCGTCCTCGACGACGACGCCCGGCTCGCCGAGTGGGTGGACCGGGGCGTCTCCTTCGCGCGGTCGTTGCCGGCCAAGTAGCTTCGTGCCCGTGCTGAGCAAGGACGTCGCCGACATCGCCGCCCGGTACGGGCTGGCGCCGCTGCCCGTCGAGGGCGGCCTGTTCCGCCGGACGTGGGCGGGCCCTACGGACGAGACCGGCCGGCCGGCGGGCTCGGCGATCCTCCTCCTGCTGTCGGCGCCGGACGGCCTGTTCTCGGCGATGCACCGGCTGCCCATCGACGAGGTGTGGCACTTTTACCGCGGCGACCCGGTGGAGTTGCTGCTGCTGTCCCCGTCCGGACGAGCACGCGTCGAACCGCTGGGACCCCAGCTGACCGTGCCCGCCGGCACGTGGATGGGCGCACAGGTGGCGGCCGGCGGCCGGTGGGCGCTGTGCGGGACCACGATGGCGCCGGGGTTCGTCCCGTCGGACTACCAAGGCGGCGACGCGGAGGAGCTGTGTGCCCGGTACCCGTCGGTCGCCGACCGGATCCGGGTCCTGTGCCGCCCCGACGCGCCGGTGCGGATGTCCGATGCTTGACCTGACCGGCACGGTGGCCCTGGTGACCGGCGCGAGCGGCGGCATCGGCCGCGGGATCGCGCTGCGGTTCGCGGCGGCGGGCAGTGCGGTCGCCGTGCACTACCACCGGCAGGCCGACCGGGCGGCCGCCGTCGTCGCGGAGATCGAGGCGGCCGGTGGGCAGGCCGTGGCTCTCGCGGCCGACCTGGCCGACGACGGCGCGTGCCATGCGCTCGTGCGGGCCGTGGTGACGTGGGGCGGGCGGCTCGACACGCTGGTCAACAACGCCGGCATCCAGCCGGTGGAGCCGCTGCCGGAGATGCCGGTGGCGGCCTGGCGGCTGATGTTGGAGACGAACCTGACCAGCGCCTTCTCGTGTACGCAGGCAGCGGCCGAGGTCATGTCGGGCGGGTCGGTCATCCACATCGCGTCGATCGAGGCCGCGCAACCGTCGCCGGGGCACGCGCACTACAGCTCGGCGAAGGCCGCCCTGGTGATGCACGCACGGAACGCGGCGCTGGAGTACGGAGCGCGGGGCATCCGCGTGAACACGGTCTCCCCCGGGCTCATCGACCGTCCCGGGCTGGCGGAGGACTGGCCCGCCGGCGTGGAACGCTGGCGGAAGGCCGCGCCACTGGGCCGCCTCGGCACGCCGGCCGACGTCGGCAACGCGTGCGTCTTCCTGGCGTCACCGCTCGCCGAGTGGATCACCGGCCACAACCTGGTCGTCGACGGCGGGGTCGGCAGCCACCCCACCTGGTGACCGTCAGAGCGGCCTGGTCGCGTAGCCGACGATGCCGCCGTAGCGGACCGCCGCGACGCGTACGTGGGAGCCCGAGAACGGCGCCTCCACCATCCGTTCGTCGCCGATGTACAGGGCGACGTGGTGGATCCTGCCCCGCGTGGCCCAGAACAGCATGTCCCCCGGCGCCTTCTGGGACAGCGGCACGCGCCGGCCCGCGGTCGCCTGGTAGCCGCTGTAGTGCGGCAGTCGTTTCCCGGCCGCGGCGAACGCGTAGACCATGAGGCCGGAACAGTCGAAGCCGACCTTGTCGTAGTCGCCGAACAGGTCCGCCACGCCACCGTCGCGGATGCCCTGGGTCGGCCCGTAGACGTCGCCCCCGCCCCACGCGTAGGGGACACCCAGCTGGGACATCGCCCGCCCGATCACCGCCTGGGCGTCACCGCTCGACGGCGCCGGGCCACCGCTCGACGGCGGCGGCTGGTTCTGCGCCGCCTCCTCCGCCTGCTTGGCCGCGAGCCAGTCCAGGTACGCCTGTCGCTGCCCCTGCAACCCGGCCGCGTTGGACTGGGCCTCCGTGAGCTGGGCCTCCGCCGCGTTCTTCTGGGCCTCCAGCTGCTGGGTGGCCGCCGACTGGTTGGCCTGGGCCCGCTGCGCGGCGGCCATCGCGGCGTCGGCCGCGGCCTTGGCGGTCAGCGCGTCCGCCTGCTTCTGGTTCGCGATGTCCATGGCCTCGCGGGCCGCCGAGTCCTTGTTGGCCTTCTCGGTCCTGGCCAGCTCCATGCCGTCCAGCGCGTCGAGCTGGCTGGCGGCGACCGCGCCGAGCAGCTGGGCCCGCGCCAGGAGGTCGTCCGGGCTCTTCGACCCGATGTAGGCCGACATCGAACCGATCGTGGCGCCCTGCTTGTAGCTGCCGGCGGCGAAGTCGTCGAGGGCCTGGCGGGCGTCGGTGACGTCCTGGCCCGCGCCGTCGGCGGCGGCCTTGGCCTCGTCGGCGTCCGTCTTCGCCGCGGCGGCCTCGTCCTGGGCGGTCCGCAGGTCGACCAGCGCGCGGTTGGCGTCCTCCATCTTCAGCTCGACGTCGGCCTGTAGCTGGTCGAGCTGGGACTCCGCCTCCGCGACCTGGCTGGTGAGCTCGCCGACCCTCGTCGCCTTGGCCCGGGCGTCGGCCTTGCTCGAGCCCAGCTGGTCGTCGCTCGGGTTCGGCGGCGGTGGTGGGACGGCGACCGCCGTGCCGGCGCCCATGCCGACGGTGAGCAGCAGCGACACGACCACGATTCGAAGCCTCGTGCCGCCCACGGTGCACCCTCCCTCGCGCCGTCCGCACACGCCCTGAACTGGGGCTCAGCAAGGCCACTGTGCCACTGTGGACACATTTCTCACCAGCCGCACCACGAGAACCATCGACATCTGGGGCAACTTTCACCCCATAGAACACAGTGGACTCACTCAGGGTGTCGGCCGGCGCCCTCACCAGCCCTGACACCATGGGCCGGGTGCTGACCAAACTCGCGACCCGGCCGCACACCCGGGTCGGCCTCGCCGGCGCCGCGCTGACCGCGGCGGGTTTGGTGACGGTCGCGGTGGGTACGTTCCTGCCCTGGGTGATCTCCGGCACCGTGCTGCGGGACAGCTACGAGTCGATCGCGATCATCCGGTCCGTCCGGTTGCTCGACGGCAGCCCGTTGGCGCTGGTCCTGGACGCGTGGACCCTGCTGATCCCGGTCAGCACGCTGGGCGTGGTCGTGTACGCGCTGGGGTTACGGAGGTCCGCCGCAACGATTTCCGCCCTGATCGCGATAATCGGCGGAACCATCGCGGGGGCGGCGTCCGTCTCAAGCGGTGGCGAGGATGTCCACCTCGGCATCTCGAACGCCGGCCCCATGACGACGTTGGTCGGCGCGGTGCTGACGTTGTCCGGGGTGGTGTGCGTCTTCGCCGGGCGGCGCGGAAAAGCGACCGAAAAAGCAGGAGGGGAATCGTGACCTATCCACCTGGCGGCCAATGGCAGCCACAGGATCCGAACCAGCCGGGGGGCTACGGCCAGCAGGGCTACGGCCAGGGCCACCCGCAGCAGGGCGGGTATCCCCAGAGCAACCCACAGGGTTTCCCCCAGCCGCAGGCCGGCCCCCAAGGTTTTCCGCAGCAGCCGCAGACCGGCCCACAGGGTTTTCCCCAGCAGCCGCAGACCGGTCCCCAGGGCTTCCCGCAGACCGGCCCTCAGCCCCAGCAGTACGGCCAGCCGCCGTACGGGCAGCAGCCGAACTACGGCGGTCTTGCCGGCGGCGGCTACGGCGAGACGCCCAAGAAGAAGGGCAAGGGCCCGATCATCGGCGCGATCGCCGCGGTGGTCGTGGTCGCGGTCGGCATCGCCGCGACGGTCTTCGTGCTCAACCGCAGCGAGGCAGGCTCCGGCGGTGAGGACAACCCGACGCAGGCCGCGACCAACCTGGTCGACAGCCTCAGCCAGGGTGACGTGCTCGGCGTGCTGGAGAGCCTGACGCCGGCCGAGTCGTCGCTGCTGGTCGACTTCAACTCGAAGACCACCAAGCGGCTGCAGGAGCTCAACGTCTACAAGAAGGACGCCGACCCGAACACGCTGCACGGGGCGTCCGTCAAGGCAGCGAACCTGAAGTACGACGAGGACGGCGCGGAGAAGGTCAACGACCACCTGACCATCACCAAGCTCATCGGCGGCACCGTGACGTTCCACTCGGACGTCAGCGACCTGCCGCTGACCGAGGACTTCATGAAGGCGGCGTTCCCGGACGGAGTGAACTCCGAGCCGACCGACGAGAAGGTCGACATCGCGAAGGTCGTGCGCGAGTCCGGCGAGCCGATCCGCATCGCGACCGTGAAGGTCGACGACAAGTGGTACCCGAGCCTGTTCTACACGGTCGCCGACTACGGTCTGCGGAGCGCGAAGAAGGAATGGCCGTCGAAGCCGATCCCGAACAACGGCGCCGGCAGCGCCGACGACGCGGTCAAGGAGATGGTGCAGGCCGCGATCAACGGTGACGCCGAGCGGGTCATCGAGCTGCTGCCGCCGGACGAGATGGGTGCGCTGCACGACGCGGGCCCCGCACTGATCGACGAGCTGGGCAGCCCGAAGTCGTCCGGTGTGGAGGTCACGAAGCTGGAGACCGAGTCGACCAAGGCGGAGACCGGTGGCCAGCGCGTGATGCTGAAGGACATCGAGGTCAAGTCCGACGGCCAGACCTACCACGTCACCAAGAACGGCGACTGCTACACCGCCGAGGGTGAGGGCGAGACCCAGCAGCTGTGCGCCAGCGACATCGCGGGCGAGCTGGGCACCAGCAAGATGAGCGCCGACATGCAGCAGGCACTGACCCACCTGGCGTCCGGCCTCCTGAAGAACACCGGCGTGGTCGCCACCGAGGTCGACGGCAAGTGGTACGTCAGCCCGCTCCGCACCTACAGCGAGCTGGGCCTGTCCGCCCTGTCGGATCTCACTCCGGAGGACGTCATCGCCCTGGTGTCCAACAGCAAGTAGTCTTCTCCGGGTCGACGTCCGGCACTCCCTCGCGGGGTGCCGGACGTTCGCTTTTCCAGCTCCGGTACGACACGACGGCCACCCGGTGACCGAGCCGCTCCGCGATCCGCGATCACCCTTCGAGGAACTCGAGTCTGTTCCCGCACGGGTCGTTGGTGTGGAAGCGCTTGCGGCCGGGGATCTCGGCCGGGTCGGCCCACCGGACGGCATGGCCGGCGGCCTCGATCGTGGTGGCCGTCGCGTCGATGTCGACCACGAACGCCGGGTGGGCCTTCCTCGCCGGGCGGAAGTCGTCCTCGATGCCGACGTGGAGCTCGGCGTCGGGGCCGCCGCGGCCGGGAACCCGGAACCAGCAGCCGCCCCGGACCGCCAGCAGCGGCGGCTTCGGCAGCTCCTCCCAGCCGAGCACGCCGGTGTAGAACGCCCGAAGCCGATCTTCGCTGCCCGCGGGTGCGGCTATCTGTACGTGGTGCAGCATGGTGGCGACCCTCCCTTGGCGTCGAATACAGGACAAGCGTACTGTTTGCGTCCAGAGAGGTAGTCCCGAACTGAACACCACAGGCCAATGGAGTTGGACGTGACCGCACCAGCAAGCAAGGACACCTTCGGCGCACGCCAGTCACTGACGGTCGGCGATGCCTCGCACGAGGTGTTTCGGCTCGATGCCGTCAAGGGCTCGGAACGTCTCCCCTACAGCCTGAAGATCCTGCTCGAGAACCTGCTGCGCACCGAGGACGGCACCAACATCACCGCCGACCACGTCAACGCGCTCGCCGGCTGGGACCCGTCCGCCGAGCCGTCGACGGAGATCCAGTTCACCCCCGGCCGCGTGGTCATGCAGGACTTCACCGGCGTGCCGTGCGTCGTGGACCTCGCGACCATGCGCGAGGCCGTCACCGCGCTCGGCGGCGATCCCGCCAAGGTCAACCCGCTGGCCCCGGCCGAGCTGGTGATCGACCACTCGGTGATCGCGGACATCTTCGGCCGGCCGGACGCCTTCGAGCGCAACGTCGACCTCGAGTACGAGCGCAACAAGGAGCGCTACCAGTTCCTGCGCTGGGGGCAGAGCGCGTTCGACGAGTTCAAGGTCGTGCCTCCGGGCACCGGCATCGTGCACCAGGTCAACATCGAGCACCTGGCCCGCGTCGTGATGACCCGTGGCGGGCAGGCCTACCCGGACACGCTCGTCGGCACCGACAGCCACACGACCATGGTCAACGGCCTGGGGGTGCTGGGCTGGGGCGTCGGCGGCATCGAGGCCGAGGCCGCGATGCTCGGCCAGCCGGTGTCGATGCTCATCCCGCGCGTGGTCGGCTTCAGGCTGGAGGGCGAGCTGCCGGCCGGCGCCACCGCGACCGACCTGGTGCTGACGATCACCGAGATGCTGCGTGACCACGGCGTGGTCGGCAAGTTCGTCGAGTTCTACGGCGCGGGGGTGTCGGCCGTGCCGCTCGCCAACCGCGCCACGATCGGCAACATGAGCCCCGAGTTCGGCTCGACGTGCGCGATCTTCCCGATCGACGGCGAGACCATCGAGTACCTGAAGTTCACCGGCCGCTCTGCCGAGCAGGTCGCGCTGGTCGAGGCGTACGCCAAGGAGCAGGGCCTGTGGCACGACGCGTCGGCCGAGCCCGCCTTCTCCGAGACACTGTCGCTCGACCTGTCCACCGTGGTCCCGTCGATCGCCGGGCCGAAGCGGCCGCAGGACCGGATCGCGCTGTCGGACGCCAAGCCCGCGTTCCGTTCCGCGCTTGGTTCGTACACCTCGGACGCGCCACAGTCCCCGGTGGACGAGTCGGTCGAGGAGTCCTTCCCCGCCTCCGACGCGCCCGCGTACTCCGGTTCGGGCAACGGTGACGGCAGGCCAGAGCACTTCACCGCGGCCGAGGGAGCGGAGGGCCGGCCGTCGAAGCCGACACCCGTGACCCTCGACGGCGCCTCGTTCGAGGTGGACCACGGCGCCGTCGCGATCGCGGCGATCACGTCGTGCACCAACACGTCGAACCCGTCGGTCATGATCGGCGCGGCGCTGCTCGCGAAGAAGGCCGTCGACAAGGGCCTTTCCCGCAAGCCGTGGGTGAAGACGACGCTGGCGCCGGGCTCGAAGGTGGTCATGGACTACTACGAGCGCGCGGGCCTGCTGCCGTACCTGGAGAAGCTGGGCTTCCACCTGGTCGGCTACGGCTGCACCACGTGCATCGGCAACTCGGGTCCGCTGCAGGAGGAGATCTCCGCGGCCGTGAACGACGCCGACCTCGCGGTGGTGTCCGTGCTGTCCGGCAACCGCAACTTCGAGGGCCGGATCAACCCGGACATCAAGATGAACTACCTGGCGTCGCCGCCGCTCGTGGTGGCGTACGCGCTGGCCGGGTCGATGGACAAGGACATCACGACCGAGCCGCTGGGCACCGGGTCCGACGGTGAGCCGGTGTACCTGGCGGACATCTGGCCGTCGCCGCAGGAGGTCCAGGAGGTCGTGGCGTCGGCGATCTCGTCGGAGATGTTCACGAAGGACTACGCGGACGTGTTCGCGGGCGACGAGCGCTGGCAGTCGCTGCCGACGCCGTCTGGCAACACCTTCGACTGGGCCGCCGACTCGACCTACGTGCGCAAGCCCCCGTACTTCGAGGGCATGTCGCCGGAACCCACCCCCGTCACCGACATCGCGGACGCCCACGTGCTGGCCCTGCTCGGCGACTCGGTGACCACGGACCACATCTCGCCGGCCGGAGCGATCAAGCAGGACTCGCCCGCCGGCAAGTACCTGACCGAGCACGGCGTGGAGCGCAGGGACTTCAACTCCTACGGCTCCCGGCGCGGCAACCACGAGGTGATGATCCGCGGGACGTTCGCGAACATCCGGCTGCGCAACCTGCTGCTGGACGACGTGCAGGGCGGGTTCACCCGTAACTTCCTCGCGCCCGACGCGCCGCAGACGACGATCTACGACGCGTCGGTCGCCTACGCGGAGGCCGGGGTGCCGCTGGTCGTGCTGGCGGGCAAGGAGTACGGCTCGGGCTCGTCCCGTGACTGGGCCGCGAAGGGGACGTCCCTGCTGGGCGTGCGAGCGGTCATCGCCGAGTCGTTCGAGCGGATCCACCGGTCGAACCTGATCGGCATGGGCGTGCTGCCGCTGCAGTTCCCGCAGGGCGACTCGGCGTCGTCACTGGGACTCGACGGCACGGAGAAGTTCACCATCGAGGGCGTGACGGCGCTCAACGACGGCGAGACCCCGCGCACGGTGAAGGTGACCGCCACGCGCGAGGACGGCACCACCACGGAGTTCGACGCGGTCCTCCGCATCGACACGCCTGGTGAGGCCGACTACTACCGCAACGGCGGCATCATGCAGTACGTGCTGCGCAAGATGGTCAACAGCTGATCTCTGTGTCCCGGTGCCGGCGGCCGTTGGTCGCCGGCACCGGTGTTTTCAAGGAGCGATCGGCCACCCGCGGGTGGCCCGTGCACGACAGCGACTCGCGGAACAGCCCGCGGGGCAGGCATCCGTGAGCGATGGCGGTCGGGCAGAGGAGGCTGGCGCCCGCCTTCTCGCCACGCCCGCCATCGCCGGGTCGGCTGTGGGAGCCGTGCCGGAGACCCCCTGCCGGCGTTGCCGTTCGGTTGTCGCGGTTCCAGGTGGCGGCCGGGGTCAGCGGGTGGCTCGTCTGCCCGTGGCGATCTCCTTCGTCTCCTCCTCCCGGTTGACCCTCATCAGCAGGGCCACCCAGGTGCGGTACGGCGCCCAGGATTCGGCTATCGCGATCAGGTCACTCTTCGTCGTCGCCCGGTAGGCACGTCTCATCTCCTCGTGCAGGCGTTCCTCCGCCTCCGGGAAGACGTCCGGGTGGGCGGCGCCGCGGAGCAACACGAGCTCCGCCGAGAAGCTGCCGATGCCCGGGAGCTCCTTCAGCCGCGTCAACGCCTCCCGCACCGGCAGGGACCTCAGCTCCGCCGCGTCCAGCCGGCCTTCCAGCGTGGCCTTCGCCACGGCCTTCATGCGGTCGCTCTTCAGCTCGCTCACCATCGGCACGTGTGGTTGCGCCAGCAACACCGCCGGCGCCGGGAACGTCGGCATCGTCTCGCCGTGCACGTCCACCGTGTCGCCCAGGCGCACGGCCAGCTGTTGCTTGATCGCCGCGGCCTGGGTCATGCGGACCCGGTGGCTGAGGATCGCGTAGCACGCGGCCTCGTACGGCGAGTGGAACGCCACCGGGCGCAGGCCCGGATGGCGCCTTTGGAGGGCGCCGACCACGGGGTCCCGGGCGCCCACGTCCGGGAAGCCCGAGCCCGCCACGTCGATCGACAGGATGCGGCGGACGGCCGCCACCACGTCGTCCACGTCGGACTGTTCGGCTCGGATGGCCACGCGGAGGGGACCCCCGGGCACCGGTTGTCGTACCAGTACCCCGGCGGGGCGCCAACTGGGCGCCACCGGGAACGCCAGGCGTAGCTCGCCAGGGGTCGCGGCCGCGCCGGCGCGGGCGGCCGGGGCGAAGCCCTCCAGGAACCGGGCGCTCGTGGTGAGGTCGAACGGGCCGTCGACGGTCAGGTTGAACCAGGTGATCTGGTCGAAGGTTGTCATGGGGTGCACTGTGCCGGGAGGCACCGACAAAAAGGCTGGGGCGGGGTTTGTGAAAGGGACTTTCGTGCGGGAAAGGAGTCGGGCGGCCGGTGTCCCACGTCACCGGCCGCCCGAGGTCACCTCAGCTCGTCCGTGCCCGCGGCGCGCCGGGGAACGGCTGCACGTCCGGGTGGCACACCGTGCCGGAGCCCGGAACCCGCAGGTTGACGAGGAAGTCGGCCGCGATCCGGTCGGTGCACGCGCTGCCGCCGAGGATGCAGTGGCCGAACGAGTCGACGCTCACCAGCCGTGCGTTGCCCAGCTGCCGCGACATGCGCCGCGCGAACTCGTACTGCGTGGCCGGGTCGTAGTAGTTGCCGAACACCAGCACCGGGTTGTCGGTCCGCTTGTTCCACGGCCCGTTGTAGGTGTCCGGATCGCGCACCGGCCAGGTCGGGCACCCCGCCGGGTCGCCCCACGCCAGGTACCGGCCGAAGCTCGGCATCTGGCGCTCCCACCTGTCGGCCAGCGCCGGAATGCCGGACGGCCGGTTGTGGAACGGCTTGTCCGAGCAGTTCACCGCGAGGTACGAGTCGTCGCTCAGGTACGGCGTGTCCGGCAGGATGTCCGCCCTGCCCTGCCGGGTCGTGCCCTGCAGCGCCCGCACCGCCTCGCCGGTCACGGTGATCGCCGAACGCGACGCCGGGTTGATCGCGTTCCACAGCGCCTGCAGGATGTCCGCCAGCTGTGTGAAGACCTCCGGCGCGTACAGCACGCCCGCGACCGTGCCGGTCAGCGTGCCCTCGTCGACGACCTCACCGTCGGCCAGGGTGATCGGCCCCTCGTTCCGCAGGTGGTCACGCAGTTCGTCGTACTTCTGCCGCGCGCCGCCGCTGAACGAGCAGCCGGCGCCCGCCGCGTCGCAGCGGGCCAGCATGGCGTCGAGGGAGATCTCGAAGCCGTTGGTGCGCTGGCGGTCGTACTCGACGCCGTCGTGCAGGCGCAGGTTCGGGTCGACGTTGCCGTCCAGGATGATCGCGCGGGTCTTGTTCGGGAACAGGTTGACATACGTCGCGCCCAGCAGCGTGCCGTAGGAGAAGCCGACGTAGTTCAGCTTGGCGTCGCCGACGGCCTGGCGCAGCACGTCGAGGTCACGGGCGACGTCCTTCGTCGACATGTGCTCGAGCAGCGGACCGGCGAACCGGGCGCAGAACTGGCCGTAGTCCTTGAGCGCCTTGAGGGTCGACGCCTCCTCCCGGGCCGTGACCGGCAGCGCGGCCATGCGGCCGAACACCTCGTCGGCGTCCTCCGCGGTCGCGAAGCAGCGCAGTGGCGTGCTGCGTGCGACGCCGCGCGGGTCGAAGCCGATCAGGTCGAACCGGTCGAGTACCCCCGGCTCGAAGATGGCGCTCCCGGCCATCGGCAGGTTGAAGCCACTGCCGCCGGGACCGCCCGGGTTGAGGAACAGCGAGCCGATCCGCGCGGCCTGGTTGTTGGCCGCACGCCGCATCAACGCGATGTTGATGGTGCCGAGTCGCGGCTTGTCGTGGTCCAGCGGCACCGCGTAGTCGGCGCAGCTGTACCGGGGAAGCTCGTCGGCGGGGAGGCCGTCGAGCTCGTCGGCGGGACACTGGCTCCAGGAGATCGGGGCCGGAGCCTTCGCGGTTGCGGGCGCGGCGGAGGCGGCGCCGGGCGCCACCAGACCGATCGCCCCGGTTGCGAGGGCCACCAGGACGGTGGCACCCCGCCGGACCGAGCGTGTGGGTCTTGCAGACACGACAGAACCCTTCTCCCGACCTGGAGCGACGTCTCGTCACAGCAACAGTCGAAAGAGTCACACAATGTGATGATCTTTAATATAGACAGATCGGGCGAACCGGCTAGAGCGTTCGGCCAAGCCCGAAAGTAGGTAAGGGCCGTGACCACGCGGCCACGGCCCCTCAGCCACGCCGATCAGCCGACCGCCCGCGCCAGGGAGACGCCGAAGCGGCCCTCGCCGTCGGTCCACCACCTGGTCAGGCCGAAGCCCGCCTCGGCAAGCTCGGCCGCCACGCGGGCCCGCCGGAACTTCGCCGAGACCTCCGTGTGCAGCTCCTCGCCCGCCTCGAACGGCACCGTCAGGTCGAGCCCGCGGACGTGCACCGCCATGGCCCTGGTGGCACGCAGGCGCATCTCGATCCACTCCTCCTCGGCGTCCCAGCGCGCCACGTGCTCGAACGCGGACACGTCGAAGTCCGCGTCCAGCTCACGGTTCAGCACCCGCAGGACGTTGCGGTTGAACTCCGCCGTCACGCCTGCCGCGTCGTCGTACGCCGCGACCAGTGTCGCGGGGTCCTTCACCAGGTCCGTGCCCAGCAGCAGCCACTCCCCCGTCTCCAGGTCGTCCCGCAGCGCGGACAGGAACTTCGCGCGTTCGGCCGGGACCAGGTTGCCGATCGTGCCGCCCAGGAACGCCACCATGCGGGGCTCGCCGCCCGGCAGCAGGGCCAGGTGCCTGGTGAAGTCGCCGACCACGCCGTGGACGGTCGCCGGCGCGTAGTCCGCGCGCAGCACCGCGACCGACGCCTCCAGGGCGGAGTCGGACACGTCCAGCGCCACGATCTCGCGGAGGGTCTCCCTGCGCCGCAACGCGTCCAGCAGCAGCCGGGTCTTCTCCGACGAGCCGGAGCCCAGCTCCACCAGCGTGTGCGCGCCGGTCAGCTCGGCGATCTCGTCGGCATGCGCGGCCAGTACCTCCCGCTCGGCCCTGGTCGGGTAGTACTCGGGCAGGCGGGTGATCGCCTCGAACAGCTCGCTCCCCCGCGCGTCGTAGAACCACTTGGGCGGCAACGTCTTCGGGGTCGCCGTCAGTCCGGTCAGCACGTCCGACCGCAGGGACCGGACGATGTCGTCCTGGGTCAGGTGGACGGTCAGGTCCGTCATGACAGCACCTCGATCGCTGCGCAGCCTTCGTTCATCGTGCTCCCACCTCGATAATGTCCACACTGGACGGTGTCGCCGTCACGAGGTGCCCGTCGGGCACCTCCCGCCAGCTCGGGTCCTCGTCGTACGGTTCGGACGCCACGACCGCGGCACCGGGCCGCGCACGCACCCACAGAGCGTGCGTCCACGCGGTGCCGACGATCGTCGAACCGTTGGTCAGCAACAGGTTCAGCCGCGAGTCCGGCGCGGCCGCGGCCACCTCGGTCACGACCGAGGCCACCGCGCCGGCCGGTTCCTCGCCCGCGGTCAGGCGCGCCCGCAGCAGCAGCCACAGCAGCGCGGCGTCCGTTGGCGCGTCCATCAGCAACAGATCGGTCACCGGCAGCCGCCCGGCCAGCCCGGCGACCGACGACGGCCAGCCACGTACCAGGCCGTTGTGGCTGAACAGCCACGGCCCGGCGGTGAAGGGCGCGCAGGCGGTCTCCACGACCGGCATGCCGACGGTGGCCGAGCGGACGGCCGCCAGCACGCCGCCGGTGGTGACGGAACCGGCCAGTCCCGGCAACGCCGCGTCGGTCCACATGGGACCGACGCGGCGGAGCCGGACGGGTTCGGGATCTCCCGCGTACCAACCGATGCCGTAGCCGTCCGCGTTCACCGTCCCGCCGCCACGCATGTCGCGCGGCGCCCAGGACTGCCGCAGCAGCGAGTGCGGCGGCGTCAGCAGCAGGTCGGCGAGCCGCACGGGCTCGCCGACGTAGGCCAGATGCCGGCACACGGCTCAGGCCAGCTCCTCGCGGGACGCGTCCCGTGCGCAGCGGAACCCGGCGAAGATCTGCCGCCGGATCGGGAGGTCCCAGTTGCGGAACGTCGCCCTGGCCGCGGCCGGGTCGGTCCCGAACGAGCCACCACGCAGCATCTTGTAGTCGCCGCCGAAGAACACCTCCGAGTACTCCCGGTACGGGAACGCCTCGAAACCCGGGTAGCCGTGGAAGTCCGAGTCCAGCCACTCCCACACGTCCCCGATCAGCTGGTGCACCCCCAGCGGGGACACCCCGGCCGGGTACGCGCCCACCGGCGCCGGCGACAGGTGTCGCTGGCCGAGGTTCGCGTGCGACGGGTCGGGGTCCTCGTCACCCCAGGGGAACCGGCGCGAGCGGCCGGTGGCCGGGTCGAAGCGGGCCGCCTTCTCCCACTCCGGCTCGGTCGGCAGCCGCTTGCCCGCCCACGTGGCGTACGCGAGGGCCTCGTGGAAGCAGACGTGGACCACCGGCTCGTCCGGCGGGATCGGCTCCACGTGGCCGAACCGGTCGCGCAGCCAGCCCGCCCCGTCGCGCACCCAGAACCGCGGCGCGGTCAGGTCGGCCTTCACCCGGTAGGCCCAGCCCTCCTCGGTCCAGAACCGGGAGTCGTCGTAGCCACCCGCGGCGACGAACGCGAGGTACGCCCCGTTCGTCACCGGCGCCGTGTCGATGAAGAACGCGTCCACGTGCACGTCGTGTGCCGGCCGCTCGTTGTCCAGCGCCCACGCCTCGATCGACGTGCCCATCGTGAACCGGCCCGCGGGCACCAGGACCTCGTCGGCCGGGAGAGCGCTGCCGGCCGGCGGCGGCGGCGCGTGCAGCACCGGCGCGCCGGTCCGCAGCTGGTGGGTGGCCAGCATGGTCTCGTCGTGCTGCTGCTCGTGCTGGACGATCATGCCGAACGCGAAGCCGCCCGTCTCCAGGCGACGGCCCTCCAGCGGGCTGCGTTCCAGCACGTCCAGCACCTTGTTCCGCACGTCACGCACGTACCCGCGCGCCTCGGCCGGGTTCAGCAGCGGCAACGTGGGACGGTTCGCGCGCGGGTGCTGGAACGCGTCGTACAGGTTGTCGATGTCCTCCCGCACCGGCTCGCGACCACCCACGTCGCGGACCAGCCAGAGCTCCTCCTGGTTGCCGATGTGCGCCAGGTCCCAGACCAGCGGGGACATCAGCTTCGAGTGCTGGCGCACCAGGTCGTCGTCGTCCACGGCGTCGGTGAGCGTGACGCTCCGGTCGCGTGCGCGGCGCAGCTGCGCGGCCACGTGCTCGCGCAACGCCTCCGTGCCCGCCTCTGCCGAGTTGGTCGCTGCGCTCACTCGCGGCCGCCTCCTTCACCCGTCGATCCGGAGGAGGTGCGTTCGCTCCGCTCTCGTGCGATGGTCATCTACTGCTCCTCACGATGAGTTGGTCGAGGTCGGCGACGATCGCCGTGGTCAGGTCGGACGACAGGCCCATGCCCGGCACCTTGGTGGCGCCGAGCGAGAGCACGGTGGCCGCGGCGGTCGCGATCGCCTGGTCGGCCAGGCCGTCCCGGGCGGCCGGCAACCACCGGTCACCGACCGGCAGGCAGGCCTCGAGCACGGCCTCGACCGTGGGTTGGTCCGACATGAGCGCGGCGAGCAGCGTGGTCGGCACGACCCAGGCGCTGCCCGGCTGCGCGTCGAGGTAACGCACCTCGAAGTACCCGTGCGGCCGCACGGGCGGGAACATGGTCGAGATGTGGTAGTCGAGGTCGTCGGTGGTCGGGGGCCTGGCCAGGCCCCCGGCGACCCAGTCGGCGAACGTCAGCCCGACCGGTGTCTCCCAGCGTTCACCGTCTCCCCGGACGCACAGGACGGGCGTGTCCAGCACCCGCCGCGCCCAGTCGGCCGCCGGATCGTCGACGATCGCGGACGGCATCGACCTCGGCGGGTCGGTGCCGAGCACCGCCCGCATGCGTGCCGAGGCCCAGCCGGTCGGCCGGCCGGCCAGCGTCGGTGAGTTCGCGAACGCCGCGACCAGCACCGGACCGAGCGCGCACACCGCGGCCCACCGGTCCGCGACGGTGTGCGGCTCACCCACGTCGAGGCACACCTGTAGACCGGCGGAGCAACACATCATGGTGATCCCGTGCGGGCCGATGGCCTCGAAGACGTGCTCCATCGCCGCGTAACGCGGGGTGTCGAGGACCCGAGCCGGCGAACGGTGCTGGTCGAGACCGCGGTCACCGAGCACCAGACCGGCTTCGCGGAGCAGTTCGGCGAGGAAGGCTTGGTCGGCGGTGACCACCTCGAACAGCTCGGCGAGGGAAGAGGAAGGAAGGGACGATATCTCGACCTGCCCCCCGGGTTCGACCGTGAGCGGCGACCCGGACGGGAGCGGGAGCTCTGGACTGTCTTTGACGAGTGTTCGTGGAGCGTAGGAACCAAGAGCGGCGGCCAGCCTCGAAGCGTCCAGCGGCCGCCGCGGATCGTCCTCATGGTGGACGGTCCACTCCAGCTCGACGCCGTGCAACTTCGGTGGGCCATGCTTGAAACAGACAGAAGCCACATATGCCTCAGCCTCCACCCGATTGCGCAGCCAGCGCCCAGCAGGGCCTCTGACCTGCGGATGCTTGAGTGTCGCCATAGCCGATCACACCTCCAACAGGGACTGAAATCGACGCTACACGCGACCACCGACAATCACGTGACAGAAGAACGCACACCACTGGTCCACCGGGGTGAGATCTGGAAGACGTACGTACGGATTGCATCCGGATGGCCGGCCTGCCACGATCGCTGAATGCCCCGGGTCAGCCAGGATCACCTCGACGCCAGACGCCACCAGATCCTCGACGGGGCCCGGGTGTGTTTCGCCCGCTACGGCTACGAGGGCGCGACGGTGCGCCGGCTCGAGGAAGCGACCGGCCTCTCCCGAGGTGCCATCTTCCACCACTTCCGCGACAAGGAGTCTCTCTTCCTCGCCCTGGCCGAGGACGACGCCCTCCGGATGGCCGACGTGGTCGCCAAGGAAGGCCTGGTCCAGGTCATGCGCGACCTCCTGGCCACCCAGGACGGCGCCGACTGGCTGGGCAGCCGCCTGGAGCTGTCCAGACGGCTCCGCACCGACCCGGAGTTCCGCGACCGCTGGGCGGAACGGTCCCGCAACCTGACGCTGGCCACCCGCGCCCGCCTCGTCCGCCAGCGCGAGGCCGGCAACCTCCGCGACGACGTCGACGTGGACGTCCTCACCGCCTACCTGGAGCTCGTGCTCGAGGGCCTGGTCTCCCACCTGGCCATGGGCCTGCCCGCCGACGACCTCGACCCCGTGCTGGACCTCGTGGAGGCCTCCGTCCGGCGCGGGAGCGGGGCGCCGGAGGCCGCCCGCGACTGAGCGCGGCGGCCCGTTCAACACATGTCGGTGATCGGTCCTAGCCTGGGCACCATGGAACTTCTGGACGCGCACGCCCAGGCACTGGCCGTCTTCGACAACGCGATGCACAAGATCGGCCTCACCGACTGGGACTCCCCGACGCCCTGCGCGGACTGGACCGTCCGGGACCTGGTGAACCACATCGTCGGCGAGCAGCTCTGGGTGCCGGACATGCTCGCCGGCCGCACGGTCGAGGAGGTCGGCGACAAGTTCGACGGCGACCAGCTGCACGACGACCCGCTGTACGCCTGGCGTGAGTCGAGCGACGCCGCACGGGCCGCGTGGGTGCAGCCCGGCGCCGTCGAGCGGACCGTCCACCTCAGCTACGGCGACGAGAGCGCCGAGCAGTACGGCTGGCAGATGACCACCGACCTCGCGGTGCACGGCTGGGACCTCGCCACCTCCCTCGGCGCGGACGCGGGCATCTCGGACGAGCTGGCCGCGCGGCTGCTGGAGTTCATCGAGCCGCAGCTCGCGATGTGGTCGGGCACCTCGATGTTCGCCGAGCCCGTGCCGGTGCCCGACGACGCGCCGGCCGCGACACGCCTGGTGGCGCTGCTCGGCCGCAAGCCCTGACGGCCGGCGCGCCTTACACTGGTCATTACTTCCATCTGGACAGGAGTGACCGAAAGCCGTGCCCGAAGCACAGTCCCCCAGCGACAGTACCGAGCCGGGCGAGCCCGGCTGCCATACGCGTCCGGTTCTCGGCGGTGATCGCCGATGACCGGGTTGCTCCTGGAACTCCTCGGCGTTCTCGCCATCCTCGCACTCACCTTCGGCACGGCGGTCTTCGTCGCGGCGGAGTTCTCCCTGACCGCTCTGGAACGCAGCCAGGTGGAGCAGCACCTGCGCACCGTCGGCGACGCCCGCGCCGAGCGCGTCGCCAAGGCACACCGGTCGCTGTCTTTCCAGCTCTCCGGCGCCCAGGTCGGCATCACGATCACGACGCTGACCATGGGTTACCTGGCCGAGCCGATCATCGCCGGCTGGCTCGAGCCGCCGCTGTCCGCGCTCGGCATCCCGCACGGCGTCTCGGTCGGCGTGGCGCTCGTGCTGGCGCTGGTCCTGGCGAACGTCATCTCGATGCTGTTCGGCGAGCTGGTGCCGAAGAACATCGCGATCGCCAAGCCCCTGGCGACCGCGCGGGCCGTCGCGGGCGCGCAGACCCGGTTCTCCACGATGCTGAGCTGGTTCATCAACGCGCTCAACAGCTGGGCGAACTGGCTGGTCCGCAGGCTCGGCATCGAGCCGGCCGACGAGCTGGCCTCCGCGAGGTCACCGCAGGAGCTCGGCTCGCTGGTCCGCACGAGCGCCGCACGCGGCACGATCGACGCCGGCACCGCGACGCTGCTCGACCGCTCGCTGCGCTTCGGCGAACGGTCGGCCGACGAGCTGATGACCCCGCGCGTGCAGGTCGAGTCGCTGCCGGCGGACGCGACCGTGGTCGACCTGGTCGACCTGGCCCGCCGGACCGGCTACTCGCGGTTCCCGGTGTACGAGGGCGACCTCGACGACGTGCGCGGGGTCGTGCACGTCAAGCAGGCGTTCAGCGTGCCGGTGGACAAGCGCGCCGCTACCCGGATCAGCGACCTCATGCAGCCGGTGCAGACCGTGCCGGAGAGCCTCGACGGCGACACGCTGCTCGACCGGCTGCGGAAGTCGGGGCTGCAGCTCGCGGTGGTCGTCGACGAGTACGGCGGCACGGCCGGGCTGGTGACGCTGGAGGACCTGATCGAGGAGATCGTCGGTGACGTGCGCGACGAGCACGACCGGGGCGAGATCAACCCGGTGCGCCCGCTGGGCCGGGACAGTTGGATGGTCTCCGGCCTGCTGCGCGACGACGAGCTGTCCGACGCGACCGGCTTCCGCATGCCCTCCGGTGACTACGAGACCCTGGCCGGGCTGGTCCTCGCCCGGCTCGGCCGGATCCCGGAGGTCAACGACGAGGTCCAGGTCGACCGCTGGCGGATCACGGTGATGGCCATGGACCGCCACCGCGTGGCGGAGCTTCGCGTGGCCCGGGTCGCCGAGGTGAGCACCCGATGAGTGGTGGTGCCGCGATCCTGGTCGCCAGTTTCCTGCTGATACTGAACTCGTTCTTCGTCGGCGCCGAGTTCGCCCTGGTCAGCGCCCGCCGCGACCGGCTGGAGGCGATGGCGGACCGGGGGGTGGACCGGGCGCGGATGGTCATGCGTGCGGCCGAGCACACGTCGATGATGATGGCCGGCGCACAGCTGGGCATCACGCTCTGCACCATCGGCCTCGGCGCGCTCGGCGAGCCGACCGTGGCGCACTTCCTGGAGGTCGTGCTCGGCCCGGTGAACCTGCCGGCCGCGGTGCTGCACACGGTCGCGTTCGTGATCGCCCTGGTGTTCGTGTCGATCCTGCACATCGTGCTCGGCGAGATGGTCACCAAGAACATCGCGATCGCCGCGCCGGAGCGGACCGCGGTGTGGCTGACGCCGGTGCTGATCGGCTGGGTCCGGCTGGTCCGTCCGGTGATCTCGCTGCTCAACGCGGTGGCCAACCGCACGCTGCGCCTGCTCGGGGTCGAGCCGAAGGACGAGATCGAGAGCGCGCACACGCCGGAGGAGCTGGCGAACATGATCGCCGACTCACGGCGCGAGGGCCTGCTCGACGAGGAGGAGCACCGCAGGCTGACACAGACGCTGTCGTCGGCGGAGCGGACGGTCGTCGACGTGCTGGTGCCGCTGGCGGAGGTCGAGACGGTGCCGCACCCGCCGACGGTCGGCGACGTCGAGGAGGCGGTCAACCGCACCGGCTTCTCCCGGTTCCCGGTGCGCATGCCGGACGGGCGGCTGAACGGGTACCTGCACATCAAGGACGTGCTGGACCTGTCCGACCAGGACCCGGCCACACCCGTGCCGTACCACCGGATCCGCGGCCTGCCGGAGCTGCCGGCCGACTCGCGGCTCGACGAGGCGCTCGCGGCGCTGCGCCGGGCCCGCAGCCACGTGGCGAAGGCGGTGGCGGCGGACCGCGCGGTGCTCGGCGTGGTGGCGCTGGAGGACCTGGTGGAGGAGTACGTCGGGACCGTCCGGGACGCCACACACACCGATCCCGACACGTGACCCGGGCGCCTGCCGGCGCTGCCATGCTGATGCGATGGTGTCCCGGCAGGCGTCGCTGGTCGCGGCAGGGTTGGTCGCGGCAGCGTTGGTCGTGGCGTCGGTCCTGCTCGCCGCCTGTGCCCCCGCGGTGCGGCCACGGCCGGTGGCGGACCCCGTCGCCCGCGCGAGCGCCCGCCTCGGCTCGCCGGACCTGGACGAGCGGCTGGCGGGGGTCCACGAGCTGGAGGGACTGATGCGGCGGTACAGGTCGCCGCACCAGCCGGCGGTGATGCGGGCGCTGTCGGCGTTCGTGCGTGCGCGGGCCACCGGCTGCGGCCACGCCGGGCCGGCGGAGGACGTCGAGGTCGCGCTGTCCGTGCTGCGGCACCGCGATCCCGCACGCGACGGTGGCACGGTCATGGACCTGCACGGAGCCTGTCTCGCCGGGATCGTCATGACGTACACGAACCTGGCACCCGCGAACCTCCGCGGCGCCGACCTCACCGGGGCCACGTTGGCGGGCATGGCGCTGAGCGGCGGGAACCTGGCCGGGGCCCGGCTCACGGCGGCGAACCTGCGCCAGTCGGTCCTGGCCGGCGCCGACCTGACGGACGCCGATCTCGACGGTGCCGACCTCAGCCGCGTCCGCTGGTCGGACGACACGCAGTGGCCGCCGGAGTACGAGCAACCGGTGCTCGGGGCGTCGACCGTCGACGGCGCCGGCTACGTGATCGGTGAGCTGCGCCTGCCCGGCCGCCAGTAGGGTGTCGGGGTGAACCGGACGCTGCTCGCCCCTGCCGAATGGCGGGCACGACGGGACGTGCATGTCGCCAGGGTGCGGAAGTGGACGGACCCGCTGCGGGAGCGGCGGTCACGCGGTGCGCGACACCCCGTCCTCGACTTCCTCTTCACGTACTACTCGTACCGGCCGGCCAAGCTGCTGCGCTGGCACCCCGGCCCGGGCGTCGAGCTCGCCGGCGCCGGCGAGTTCCTGCGGTGGCCGGCGTACCGGGAGACACCGCGGGGCGTCGAACTGGGACCGCTGCCGGACTCGCGGCGTTCGACCGTCGAGTTCGCCCACGGTCTCCTGACCGCGACCGCCGCCCGGCCGCCCCGGTTCGGCTGCTTCGGGCTGCACGAGTGGGCGATGGTCTACCGGTCCGGGGACGTGCGGCACGAGGACTGGCCGCTGCGGCTCGGGGCGACCGGCACGGACGCGGTCGTCGAGTCGCTTCCCGCGCGGTGCACGCACTTCGACGCGTTCCGGTTCTTCACGCCCGCCGCCCGGCCGCTCAACATGGTGCAGCCACAACGGTCCGACCAGGTCGCACTCGAACAGCCTGGCTGCCTCCATGCGGGCATGGACCTCTACAAGTGGGCGTACAAACTGGACCCCTACGCGCCCTCCTCGCTCGTCGCCGACTGTTTCGAGCTGGCGCTGGACATCCGCTCGCTGGACATGCGTGCCAGCCCGTACGACCTCGCCCCGCTCGGCTACGCTCCGGTCCGGATCGAGACGGCCGGCGGGCGTGCCGAGTACCGGCGGGAGCAGGCCGACTTCACGGAGCGGGCTCGTCCCCTGCGGGCCGGCCTGATCGCGTTGTGCGAGGAGCTGCTCGGCTGAGGAGGACGCGTGCGGGCATGGTTGTCGGCGCTGTTGTCGGCGTCGCTGGTGCTGGCGGGGTGCGGCACCGAGGTCGCCGGCGCGCCGGAGAAGGACACCTCCCCGACCGTGGGCGCGGTGAGCCTGGTGGTCCCGATCGAGCTGCGTCCGGTGGCGGACGACGGCACCAAGGTCCTGACGGACCCGACCACCGGTGAGTCACTGACGTTGGCCGACCCGATCATGACTGTCGAGCGGCTGGACGGCGCCGACATCAGCAGCGACAACGGCACCTGGGCGTTGGTCCTCCACCTGAACGCCAAGGACACCAGGACGTTCGCCGACTGGACCACCGCGCACACCGGCGAGCGGCTCGCGATCGTGATCGACGGCAAGGTGGTGGTCGCGCCGACCGTCCAGGCCGCGATCACCGGCGGCGACGTGCAGGTCAGCGGCAACTACACCCGGGACGACGTCGAGGCGTTGCTGAACGAGATCACGGGCCGCTGACCTGTCGCCGGCGGCGAACCCGAGAAGTCCCGGCACAGCAAGGAGGTCCGCGCCGAACCGGGCGCGGACCTCCTCGTGCGCGACGACACGCACCTGGTTGCGGTTGCTAGAACGTCACTGATACGCCTCGATCGGGGGGCAGGAGCACACCAGGTTGCGATCGCCCTTCGCGCCGTCGATGCGGCGGACCGGCGGCCACAGCTTCGGGCCCGACGCGCCCTCCGGGTACACGGCCTCCTCGCGGCTGTACGGGTGCTCCCACTTGCCCGCGACGGACTCCGCCGTGTGCGGGGCGCCGCGCAGCGGGTTGTCCTCCAGCGGCCAGTGGCCGCGGGCGACCAGGTCGATCTCGCGGCGGATCGCGATCATGGCCGTGCAGAAGCGATCCAGCTCCGCGAGGTCCTCGCTCTCGGTCGGCTCGACCATGAGCGTGCCGGCCACCGGGAACGACATCGTCGGCGCGTGCAGGCCGTAGTCGGCGAGGCGCTTGGCCACGTCGTCGACCGTGATGCCCGTGGCCTTCGTGATGCCGCGCAGGTCCAGGATGCACTCGTGCGCGACGAACCCGCCCTCGCCCACATACAGCACCGGGAAGTGCTCGTTCAGCCGCTTCGCGACGTAGTTCGCCGCCGCCACCGCGGTCATGCTCGCCCGGCGCAGGCCCGCGGCACCCATCATCCGCACGTACGCCCACGAGATCGGCAGGATCGACGCGCTGCCCCACGGCGCCGCGCTGATCGGGCCGACGCCCGTCCTCGGGCCGGCCTTGGGCTGCAGCGGGTGGTTCGGCAGGTACGGCGCGAGGTGCGACCGCACCCCGATCGGGCCGACACCAGGGCCGCCGCCGCCGTGCGGGATGCAGAACGTCTTGTGCAGGTTGAGATGCGACACGTCGGCGCCGAACCTGCCGAAGCGGGCCAGGCCGATCAGCGCGTTGAGGTTGGCGCCGTCCACATAGACCTGTCCGCCCGCGTCGTGCACCAGGCCGCAGACCGTGCGGACCGTGTCCTCGTACACGCCGTGGGTCGACGGGTAGGTGATCATGATCGCGGCGAGGTCGTCGCGGTGTGCGTCCACGGTGGACCGCAGGTGGTCGAGGTCGATGTTTCCCTTGTCGTCACAGCGAACCACGACGACCTTCATGCCGGCCATGGCGGCGCTGGCGGCGTTCGTGCCGTGTGCGCTGGCCGGGATGAGGCAGACGTTGCGCTCGCCGTGGCCGCATCCGCGGTGGTACGCGCGGATCGCGAGCAGGCCCGCGAACTCGCCCTGGCTGCCGGCGTTGGGCTGGAGGCTCACCGCGTCGTAGCCGGTGAGCTGGGCGAGCCACTCCTCCAGGTCGGTGACGATGCTCAGCAGCCCGGCGGCGTCGGCGGCGGGCGCGAACGGGTGCAGGTTCGCGAACTCCGGCCAGGTGATCGGCTCCATCTCGGCCGTGGCGTTGAGCTTCATCGTGCACGAGCCGAGCGGGATCATGCTCCGGTCGAGCGCGACGTCCTTGTCCGACAGGGCACGCAGGTACCGCAGCAGCGCGGTCTCCGAGCGGTGCGTGGCGAACACCGGGTGTGTCAGGTACTCCGAGGTGCGGGCCAGCGTCGCCGGGTACGCGTCGGGCGTGTCGGCGTCGAGCAGGTCGACGTCCCCGCCGACGCCGAAGGACGCCCACAGCAGGCGCACGTGCTCGCGGGTCGTGGTCTCGTCACAGGCGACCGCGACGAGGTCCTCGGACACCCGGCGGATGTTGATGCCGCGGTCCCGCGCGTTGCGGACGATCTCGTCGGCGCGGTTCGGGGTGCGCACCTCGACCGTGTCGAAGAAGCTCTCGTGCGCGAGGTCGAAGCCACCGGCCCGCAGACCGGCGGCGAACACGGCGGCCATGCGGTGGGCGCGGGTCGCGATGTTCCGGAGTCCCTGCGGGCCGTGGTAGACGGCGTACATCGAGGCGACGATCGCCAGCAGGACCTGTGCGGTGCAGATGTTGCTGGTGGCCTTCTCGCGGCGGATGTGCTGCTCACGGGTCTGCAGCGCGAGCCGGTAGGCGCGGTTGCCGTCCGCGTCGACGCTCACGCCGACGAGCCGGCCGGGCAGCTGCCGCTCGAGACCCTGGCGGACGGCCAGGTAGCCGGCGTGCGGGCCGCCGAAGCCCATGGGCACGCCGAACCGCTGGGTGCTGCCGGCGACCACGTCCGCGCCGATCTCGCCAGGTGAGCGCAGGAGGGTGAGCGCGAGGATGTCGGCGGCGACGACCACCTGGGCGCCGCGCTCGTGGGCCTGTTCGATGAGGTCCTCGTGGTCCCGCACGGCACCGCTCGCCCCGGGGTAGGACAGCAGGAGGCCGAAGAACTCGCCGTCGGGCAGGCCCTGCGCCAGGTCGGCGACCTCGACCTCGATGCCGAGCGGCTCGGCACGGGTCTCGATCACGGCGATGGTCTGCGGGAACGTGTCGGCGTCGACCAGGAAGCGGTTCGACCTGGCCTTGCCGGCGCGCCGGACGAGCGTCATGCCCTCGGCGGCGGCCGTGGACTCGTCCAGCATGGAGGCGTTGGCGAGCGGCAGGCCGGTGAGGTCGGCGACCATGGTCTGGAAGTTGAGGAGGGCCTCGAGCCGGCCCTGGGAGATCTCCGGCTGGTAGGGCGTGTAGGCCGTGTACCAGGCCGGGCTCTCGATGACGTTGCGGCGGATGACCGGCGGGGTGACCGTGCCGTAGTAGCCGAGGCCGATCATCGAGGTCAGCGGCTTGTTCCTCGCGGCGAGGGCGCGGAGCTCGGCCAGCGCCTGGGCCTCCGAGGCGGGCGGGGGCAGCTCAAGGTCCGGGCTGACCTCGCGGATCGACTCGGGGACGGTGCGCTCGACCAGCTCCTCGAGCGAGCCGACGCCGATGACGTCGAGCATGCCGGCGAGCTCGGCGGCCCGCGGCCCGACGTGCCGGTCGGCGAACAGGGTGCCGTCCTCGAGGGCGGCGAGGGGGATCCGGTCCTGGGTCATCTGGCGCGCCTCCGGGCGTCGGGGTGGGCATGGCTTCGCTGCCCTCCCCCTCTGTCCGTGCACGGTAGGTCGTGCGCCTGAGAGCTTCGTCCAGCATCAGCGGACTTGCACCTTCGGCGGGCCCGGGGCCACTTTCCAGAGGCGTCTCACCCACGCGGTTCGGGTGCCTGAGAGGTTCCGGGGAGGATTTGCTCCTTCGGCGCCGAGCCGAGACTCGGACTCTCCCGCGTGGATTCGGCGACTACCGCGCAAGCCTACCCCAGCCCCTCGCGAGTCCCGCGTTCAAACACCGCGAGTCCCGCACCCGCACATAGCGAGTTGCGGTTTCGTGCACGGTCCGTGTGTACGCCGTGTGCACGAACCCGCAACTCGGTGTGCGCGAACGCGGGACTCGCTAGGTCTGAACGCGGGACTCGCGGTTAGCCTGCGTTGCGGGCCTTGCGGCGGGCGGTCAGTTCGTCGTCGGTGACCGTTTCGACGATGCCGCCGTCGGCGCGTTCGGCCGGGAAGTCGTGGATGGTGCCGTTGATCTCCTGCATCGCGCCGGAGACGGCTATGCCGAAGACGCCCTGGCCGCCCTGCAGCAGGTCGACGATCTCCTCCGGGGAGGTGCACTCGTAGACGGTCGTGCCGTCGGAGAACAGGGTGATCCTCGCCAGGTCGCGGACGCCGCGGCGGCGCAGGTGGTCGACGGCCACCCGGATGTTCTGGAGCGATACACCCGTGTCCAGCAGGCGTTTTACCACCTTCAGGACCAGGATGTCCTTGAACGAGTAGAGCCGGGCCGAGCCGGAACCGTGCGCGGTACGTACGGTCGGTGCCACCAGGCCCGTCCGCGCCCAGTAGTCCAGCTGGCGGTAGGTGATACCGGCGATCTGACAAGCCGCGGGTCCGCGGTAGCCGACGAGCTCGTCCGGTCCGGAAGAGTCCGGAAACAGCTCACCCTGCTCACCGGTGACGGGACCATCCTCGACCACGCCTGCCTCCAGTCTCCTGCCACACGCCCGAACCTGAAAACCACAGGCTCGTAACACGACGGTAGGTCGGCGGGGGGACAGGGTCAACGCGACGCGCGGGCAACAGGTCGCAAACCTAAACCTGTTGTGGAGACTTTGTTACCGACTAGGTATCCGCGCCCCGGAAGTCTTCCGGGGAGACGCTGTCCAGGAACTCCCGGAACTTCTCGACCTCGTCCTCCTGCTCGTCCGGGATGATCAACCCGGCCTCCTGGAGCACGGAGTCCTCCGCGTGGATGGGCACCCCGACCCGCAGGGCCAGCGCGACCGAGTCACTCGGCCGGGCGGACACCCGCACGTCACCGTCGAACACCAGCTCGGCGAAGAACGTGCCTTCGCGCAGGTCGGTGATCCGCACCTGCTCGAGCTCCCGTCCCAGCGCGCCGATCACGTCCTTGAGCAGGTCGTGCGTCAGCGGCCGCGCCGGCCGCACCCCCTGCTGCTCCAGCGCGATGGCCGTTGCCTCCACCGAGCCGATCCAGATCGGGAGGTACCGCTCACCTTCGGTTTCGCGTAGTAGCAAGATCGGTTGATTGGCCGGCAGTTCCACCCGCACGCCCACGACTCGCATCTCGCTCATCGGGTTCGCCTCCCTCCGCACGCTCAGCGAGGATATGCACCCACATCATCGAGGATCGCGTATCGCTGACGTCGACGCTACCCGTCATCGGGTCCCAACGCTTGTGTAATCAGATCGATGTCCAGGCTCTGGTGCCCGAAGAGGCCAACGCCCTGATCGACAGCTTACTTCCCGGCGATGCCGCGGAGCCCCGCCTTGACCAGAAGTGTGTGCAGGCCTACCGACAGTGCGGCCAGCTCGCGGACCATCTCGTCGACTCGGCTGTCGTCCTTGCGCACCGGCGACACGATCTGCTCGACCAGCCCGACCTCGCGGTCCGCCGCCGCACGGAAACCACGCAGGTGCCGGGGCTCGATGCCGAACGCGGCCAGTGCCCTGGCCGTCCTGGCGATCTGCGCGGACACCGTGTCGTACAGCCCGGCCTCACCGGTTCTGATCAGGCCGAACTGCTCCAGCTCGGCCAGCACGGACGCGTCGATCCCGGCACTCGCGAGCAGCTCCTCGCGAGTCATCCGCCGGATCGGCGCCTCGGCGAAGTCGTCGGCGGTCGGCAGCCCGTCGGTCGCCACGGCACGCAGCACGCGTGGCCGGTCGGGGGTGCCGTCGGCCGCGTCCAGCTGTTCCTTGATGACCTTGAGCGGCAGGTAACGGTCGCGCTGCGCGGCCAGGACGAACCTCAGCCGCTCGACGTCGGCCGTGGTGAACTGCCGGTACCCGGAGGCGGTGCGGGCCGGCCTTACCAGCCCTTCCGCCTCCAGGAACCGGATCTTCGAGATCGTGACGTCCGGGAACTCCTCGCGAAGCCGGCCGAGCACCGCACCGATGCTCAGCCGGTCGCCGATTGGCCGCCCGGCCGCCGTCACACCGACTCCCTGTGTCGCTCTGGCTCGCTCCGCCCGCTGCCCGAGTGGTCCGGGAAGACGGCGTCGTCCTGCGTGCGCGGGCCCGGGTTCATGCCGGGCCCGCGTTGCTCGTCAGTCCAGCGCCGCCGACCACTCAGGACGACTAGTGTGCGGTGGCCCCGGTGAGGAACACCAGGCGGAACTTGCCGATCTGCACCTCGTCGCCGCCCGCGAGCACGGCCGAGTCGACCGGCTCCCGATTGACGTAGGTGCCGTTGAGGCTGCCGACGTCGATCACCACGAACTCGCCACCCTCGCGCCGGAACTCCGCGTGCCGACGTGAAACCGTGACATCGTCGAGAAAGATGTCGCTGTCAGGATGCCGGCCCGCGCTCGTGGTGTCGCGGTCGAGCAGGAAGCGCGAACCCGCGTTCGGCCCCCGCTTGACGACGAGAAGAGCCGAACCAGCCGGCAGAGCGTCGACACCGGCTACCGAAGGCTCCGGTGGTGGCTGCTCGTTTCCCTCGGCGTCGAGGAAGTCGGCCCGGAAGACGGACGTCCGCTCCGGCGACTGCTCCGGCGGCACGCCGGGCCCGTCGTTGGTGCTCACCTGAGCTCTCCTCCTGCTGGTCCTACTTCGTACGCACCAAACCTACCGTGCGCGATCAGGGCTCATGGAGGTGACTCCCCTGATCAATCCTTCTCGGTCAGCTCCTGGTAGGCGGCGGCGTCCATCAGCTCGTCGAGGGCGCTCAGATCCTCGGCGTTGATCTCCACGATCCAGCCGTCGCCGTAGGGGTCGGAGTTGATCAGCTCGGGGCTGTCGTCGAGGGCGTTGTTGACCGCCACGACCGTGCCGGACAGGGGCGCGAAGATCTCCGAGACGCTCTTGGTGGACTCGACCTCGCCCAGCGGCGTGCCGGCTTCCACCGTGGCGCCCACCTTGGGCAGCTCGACGAACACGACGTCGCCCAGCTGGTCCTGGGCGTAGGCCGTGATGCCGACGCGCACGGTGCTGCCCTCGGTGACGGTCAGCCACTCGTGCTCGTCGGTGTACTTGAGGTCTTCCGGCGTCACTGAACTTCCTCCGCGCTCGGGGTTTGGCCGAATGGTAGAGGTGGTGGGGCGGATGTGCTCGCGCGCAGTGCCGCACGCGTCTGCACCACGTAGAGCAGCCCCGACCAGACGAACAGCACGCTCCCCCACACGACGAACGCGTACGCGAACGGGCGCGCGATCGTGGCGAAGTCCGAGCCGCCCTGGGCGATCAGGAGCAGCGGCATCGCGTACATCAGGTTGAACGTGGCCGCCTTGCCGATGTAGGTCACCTCGGGCGGGCCGAAGCCGGCCCGGCGCAGCAGCCAGATGCAGACCGCGACCAGCAGGTCCCGGCCGACCAGGACCAGCGCGAACCACAGCGGGATGATGCCCCGCAGCACGAACGCGACCACCGTGGCCAGCGTGTACAGCCGGTCGGCGGCCGGGTCGAGGAGCGCGCCGAGACGGCTGGCCTGGTTGAGCCACCGGGCGATCTTGCCGTCGGCCCAGTCGGAGACGCCCGAGTAGACGAGCACGGCGAGCGCCCAGCCGTCCGCTTCCGGACCGAGCAGGAGCCACAGGAACACGGGAACCAGCGCCAGGCGGATCACGCTCAGCAGGTTCGGGATGGTGAGCCACCGGTCGGGCAGCTCCTCGGGCGGGGAGGCCATGCCCGCAGCGTATTCGCCGGTCAGCGCGGCGCGCGGGGGAGGCTCCACACCGGCGCGGCGGCCACGGCGTACCGGAACGTCTTGGGCAGCAGGACGGCGCCGTCCGGCGCGGCCACGGGGGCCGCCGACTCGGCGAACGCGTCGCGCACCTTCGCCTCCCCCACCAGCCGGACCGCACGCTGCATGTCCTCGCCGCGGAGCATGGCCGACCACGCGGCGCCGGTGCTCGGGTAGTTGGCGGTGAACCGCACGTCGCCGCCGCCGCGCACGGCCAGCCCGGCGGACCGCAGCTCGCCGTCGAGACCGTCGTCGGTGCCGGTCGCGGGTGGGAGCAGGCCGAGCCGGCGCAGGTGGCCCGCGAACGCCTCGGTCCAGCAGCCGGACGATCGGACCCAGCGTCCGACCGCGACCAGACCGCCGGGCCGGACCACCCGCGCCAGCTCGGTCAGGACGGCGCCCTCGACCGTCCTGGCGGTGACCACGTCGAACGTGCCGTTGTCGAACGGCAGGTCGTCGCCCACGTCGGCGACCCGCAGATCCGCGTCCGGCAACGCCCAGCGGGCGATCTCCAGACGTGCCACGGCGGCGTCCGTGCCGGCCACCAGCGCCCCCCGCCGCTCTGCCGCTCGCAGGAACAGACCCACCCCGCAGTCGACGTCCAGCAGCCGCAGCCCGTCGACCGGCCCCAGCGCGGCGAGCACCGCCTGGTGCAGCGGCCGTTGTGCCTGCTCGGGCAGCGGCGGCCAGTCCTGGCCACGGTCCGATAACGGGTACCCGTCGATCGTGGTGGTGATCATGTCGTGCTCCCTGTGTCTCACCGGGGTCAATCCTGGCCGGACCAGGGGTGACGCACATTGGGCATTGCCTCAGATCGGCCTTACCGGTGACTTAGGCGGGACGCATACTGTCCGCGTGTCGAGACGGGTGTCGGTACCTGAGCTGATCGGCCGGCAGGCCGAGCTGGCCGTACTGGCCGGCGCCCTGGCGGACGCGGCCGCCGGCACCGGACGGCTCGTGCTGGTCGAGGGCGACGCCGGCGTCGGCAAGACGCGGCTGGTGCAGGAGTTCGCGGACCAGGCCGCGCGGGACGGCGCGACCGTCCTGTCCGGCGGCTGCCTCCAGCTCGAGGCGGACATCCCCTACGCGGCGTTCGACGAGGCGCTGCCCGGCACGTTCTTCACCGGCACACCCGACCGGGCCAGCGAGTTCCGCCGGGTCGCCGAGACGATCGCGAGTGCGGGACAGCCGGTCGTGCTGGTCCTGGAGGACCTGCACTGGGCGGACGCGTCGACCCGCGACCTGCTCGTGTTCCTGCAGCGGGCGTTGCGGCACGCGCCGGTGCTGCAGGTCGGCACGGTCCGCACCGGCGAGGTCGGCGGCGACCACCCGGTGGCCGGGATGGTCGCCGAGCTGGCCCGGCTCCCGCACGCCGAGCGGCTGCGGCTGTCGCCGCTGACGCCGACCGAGACCAGGGCGCTGGCCCGCGGCCTGCTGGGCGTGGAGCCAGGCCGCGAGATGGTGACGGTGCTGGTGTCCCGGGCCGAGGGCAACCCGTTCTTCACCGAGGAGCTGATCGCCGCCTGGCCGGCGCCGGGTGAGGTGCCCCAGACCGTGCGCGAGGTGGTGATCACCCGGCTCGCGCGGCTGACCGAGGGCGCGCGGCAGCTGTCCCGCCTCGCCTCGGTCATCGGGCGGACGGTGTCGCACGACCTGCTCGCCTCGCTGGCCGAGCTGTCCGACGTGGACATCGCCGGCTCGGTGCGGGACCTGGTTCACCACGGTCAGCTCGTGGCGGGCGAGGACGGCTACGCGTTCCGGCACGCGTTGATCCGCGAGGCCATCTACGCCGACCTCCTGCCGGGCGAGCGCCGGGACGCCCACGCCCGGGTCGCCCGGCTGCTGGCCGCACGGCCGACGCCGGTGGCCGAGCTGGCGCACCACTGGGACGCCGCGGGCCAGGTGGACGAGGCGCTGGCGGCGTCCGTGCGGGCGGCCGAGTCCGCGAGCGCGGCGTTCGCGCCTGCCGAGGCACACGCGCACTACGAGCGGGCGATCCGGCGGTGGCGGGAGGCGACCGCGCCGGAGCCGTTGACGGGGTTGGACCTGGACACACTGCTGGAGCGGGCCGCGGCGGCCGCGAGCATCGCGAGCCGCAACCGGCGGGCGGTCGAGCTGACGCAGCAGCGGCTGGCGCTGCTGGACCCCGTGGTGGCGCCGGAGAAGGTCGCGGTGGCGTACGCGGAACTGGCGCACCGGGCGTGGGCGTCCGCGGACTGGCCGCTGGCCCGGTCGGCGAACCTGCGTGCGCTGGAGCTGGTCCCGGCCGACTCGCCGGAACGGATGGCGATCATGGCGCACCGGGCGGGGCTGGCGATGCTGTCTTCCCAGCACCGCGACGCGCTGCGGTTCGCGCGTGAGCTGCTGCCGGTGGCGTCGGCGGCCGGCGACAGGGTCACCTACGGCCGCGGCCTGATGGTGTTGGCCATCTCGTCGATCGGCACGGGACACGTGGACGACGGCCTGTCGTACCTGCGCCAGCACCTGGCGCTGGCCAACGAGATCCGGGTGCCGCGCATGCTGGGCGTCAACTACGCCAACCACCCCGAGGCGCTGGTGTGGGTGGACCGCCCGGAGGAGGCGCTGACGCTGGCCCGCGAGGGCATCGCGCGGGCGAGTGAGTTCGGCTTCGACTTCTACCTGCTGCTCATCGTGGGCAACCAGGTGCGCGCGCTGGCCGAGCTGAACCGCTGGGACGAGGCGCTGGACGCCGCCGAGGACCCGGCCGACCAGGCCGCGGACGCCTTCACCCGGCTGCCGATGGACCTGGCCCGCGCGGACGTGTACATCAAGCGCGGCGAGGTGGCCGCGGCCGGCACGCTGCTTTCGGCGTGCGCGTCCGTCCTGACCGGCCAGGACGACGTGCAGCACGGGACGGAGCTGTCGGCGCTGCAGGCGTTGCTGGCGCTGCGGGAGGGCCGCTTCGCCGACGCCCGCGCTGCGGTCGGTGAGGGTCTGCGGGTGGCACTGGCCGCGGACAACCAGCACCGCTCGGCCCGGGTGGTGTGGGTGGGCGTGCGGGTGGAGGCGGACCTCGCCGACGGGGCGGCGCGGGCCGAGGAGATCCTGTCGGCCGGCGAGGCCCGCCTGGCGGCACTGGAGACGGACGGCGCCCAGCTGCTGCCGAGGACCCGCCGGTACCTGGCGCTGGCCCGCGCGGAGCTGACCCGGTTGACCACGCCGGCACCCGAGGCGTGGGCGGCGGTGGATCCGGCGCACGACCGGTTCCTGCTGGCCTACCAGCGGTTCCGCTGGGCGGAGGCGGTGCTGCTGACGCGTGGTGCCCGGCAGCGGGCGGTGACCGCGCTTACGGAGGCGGCGGCCGTCGCGGCGGAGCTGAGGGCCGCGCCTCTCGCCGCGGACATCCAGGCGCTGGCGGACCGGGCCCGGATCACGCTGCCGGTGGCCCAGGTGCCCGTGGCCGAGGACCCGGACGGCCTGACGGCGCGGGAGGCGGAGGTGCTCGCCCTGGTGGCCCGCGGCCTGACCAACGCGGACATCGCGGCGGAGCTGTTCATCAGCGTGAAGACGGCGAGCGTCCACGTGTCGAACATCCTGCGCAAGCTGGGCCTGAAGAGCCGGATCCAGGCCGCGGCGGTGGCACAGCGCCGCGGCATGTGAAGCGGTTTACGACGCGGTCTGGGGCGTCGTCGCCGCGGGCGCCGCGACGGCCGGCGCGTCGACCACGCCGGCCTTGCCGCTGCGGGGCCGGCCGAACCACGAGGCCGCGGCGGCGACCAGGCTCGCGACGATCGCGAACCAGAACGCCACGTGCAGGCCGTCCGCGAACGGCTGCGTGATCAGGCTCGGGAAGAAGCTCTGCCCGGTCAGGAAGCTCGCCTGGTCCGGCGGCAGCCCGCCGAGTGTCCCCCCGAGCAGGTGCTGGATCGGGTTGTAGCCGAGGAACGCCGCGAACAGCACGCCGACCGCCGGCAGCTGCGCCACCTGGTCCGCCGCGGCCGCCGACACACCGTGGGAGGTCAGGCCGGTGCTCATCGCGGTCGGCAGCGACGACGACAGGCCCGCGATCATGAGGCTGAAGAACACGCCGATCGACAGCACCATCGCGGAGTTCTGGAACGTGGCGGTCATGCCCGCCCCGACGCCACGCGCGTTGCCCGGCAGCGCCGACATGACCTCGGCCCGGTTCGGTGACGTGAACATCCCCATGCCGATCCCGTTGACCACCAGCACCGCGGCGAACAGCGGGTAGGAGAAGTTCACCGGCAGCTCGGTGAGGAGGAAGAACGTCACCGCCGTCAGCACCATCCCGCCGGTGGTGAAGAACGCCGCCCCGCGCCGGTCGGACAGCATGCCGGACAGCGGCGCGGAGATCAGGAACCCGACCGTCATCGGCAGCATGTAGATGCCCGCCCACAGCGGGGTCTCCTCGTAGGAGTACCCGTGCTGCGGCAGCCAGATGCCCTGCAGCCAGATGATCAGGATGAACTGCAGCCCGCCCCGGCCGAGCGAGGCCATCAGGTTCGCGATGTTGCCGAGGCTGTACACCCGGATCCGGAACAGTGACAGGTTGAACAGCGGGTTGGCCACGCGCCGCTCGATCCAGGCGAACACCCCCAGCACCGCGACACCGCCCACCAGCGCGCTCAGGACCCAGGGGTTGGTCCATCCCATCGAGTGACCGCCATACGGCTGGAGGCCGTAGGTGATCGCAACCATCACCGCGATCAGGCCCACGCCGAACGTGATGTTGCCGCCCCAGTCCAGGTGCGCCTTCTGGCGCTCGGAGGTGTCGTGCAGCCGGAGATACGCCCAGATCGTGCCGATCACCCCGAAGGGGACGGACACGAGGAACACCCAGTGCCAGTTGACCGGCGCGAGCACCCCACCCATGACCAGGCCGAGGAACGACCCGGCGACCGCGGCGACACCGTTGATCCCGAGCGCGAGGCCGCGCTGGTTCGCGGGGAACGCGTCGGTCAGGATGGCGCTCGAGTTGGCCATCAGGAACGCGCCGCCGACGCCCTGGACCACGCGCCAGCCGATCAGCCACAGCGCGGCCGCGTCGCCGGTCATCCAGGTGACGGCCAGCAGGATCGACGAGATCGTGAAGATCAGGAAGCCCAGGTTGTACATGCGGGCACGGCCGTACATGTCGCCGAGACGCCCGAAGCTGACGACCAGCACGGCCGTGACGATCAGGAAGCCCATGATCATCCACAGCAGGTAGCTGGTCTTGGCGGGGTCGAGCGGGTTGATCCCGATCCCGTTGAACACGTCGGGAAGCGCGATGAGCACGATCGAGGAGTTGATCGTGGCGATCAGCATCCCGAGCGTCGTGTTCGACAACGCGATCCACTTGTAGTGCGGGCCGAGTTCGGCGAGCGACCGCACACGCGACACAGTGAAGCCCCCTTCACACAGGTTCCTTAGCAAGGCTAACCCATTTCGTTCACTTTGCTAAAGACCGTGTGGCGAAGCGGACAGTCCCCCGCGAGTCCCGCACCAGAACAGCGCGAGTCCCGCGTTCGGACACACTGAGTCGCGGTTTCATGTAGACCGTTTTGTCCAGACCGTTTGTTTTGTCCGGACCGTACGTATGCACGAAAACGCGACTCGCTATGGGTGAACGCGCGACTCGCGAGTGGTCAGTCCGCGCGGTGGCGGCGGCGGGGGGTGGGTGTCGGCTGCTCCTGACCGTGCGCCGCGGACTCCGCCGGTGGCGCCTGAGACGGTGCCGGCAGGGCCGGTGGTTGCGTCGGCGGCTGCCCGGACGGTTGGGTGGCGCGCGGCTCCGCTCGCTTCGCCATCTCGCGCAGCAGCTGGTCGAAGATCGGCGTCGACATCACGTTCTCCCGTGCCATCCGCGCCCTCCTTAACGTGAAGATCCGCCAGGTGCGGACGGTAATGCCCAAGCCGGCCAAGACTCCCAAACCTCGGCCGCCACGATCGGGGGAACTCGATGGTCGAGTAGGACATACTGCGAGTAAAAGCCGAACGGGTGAGGATGGCAGGCATGACCGACAACCTGGTCTCGCTGAAAGTGGATATCGCGGACGGGGTCGCCGATGTGACGCTTCTGGGGCCGGGAAAGGGCAACGCGATGGGTCCCGACTTCTGGCGGGAGCTGCCCGTCGTGTTCGGTGACCTGGACCGGGACGACGCTGTCCGCGCGATCGTCCTCACCGGCAGCGGCGCCAACTTCTCCTACGGCCTCGACCTGCCCGCCATGTCCGGCGACTGGGCCGGGATGCTCGGCGGCAGCTCCCTGGCCAGGCCGCGCACCGACTTCCTCGGCAGGCTCCGTGAGCTCCAGGAGGCCGTGACCTCGATCGCCGCCTGCCGCAAGCCCGTGATCGCCGCGGTCAGCGGCTGGTGCGTCGGCGGCGGCGTGGACGTGATCGCCGCGGCCGACATCCGGCTGGCGAGCGCCGACGCCAGGTTCAGCGTCCGCGAGGTCAAGGTCGCGATCGTCGCCGACCTCGGCAGCCTGCACCGCCTCGCGGGGATCGTCGGCGAGGGGCACCTGCGTGAGCTGGCCTTCACCGGCAAGGACATCGACGCGGCCCGCGCCGAGAAGATCCAGCTGGTCAACGACGTGTACCCGGACCAGGAGTCCCTGCTGACCGCGGCCCGCGCGCTCGCCGCCGACATCGCGGCCAACCCGCCGCTGGTCGTGCAGGGCGTCAAGGACGTGCTGGGCCACCAGCGTGAGCACGACGTCGCCGCCGGGTTGCGGTACGTGGGAGCGTGGAACGCCGCGTTCCTGCCCAGTGAGGACCTGACGGAGGCGGTGACCGCGTTCGTCGAGCGGCGGGCGCCCAAGTTCAACGGAAAGTAGGAGGACAGCCAAGGTGAGCACCGGAGCCACCGAGACGTTCCGCGCCGCACGGGACTTTCTGCTCGAGCACCGAACCGACTTCCTCAGGGCCGGCGTGGAGTTCGAGTGGCCCGCGCTGACCACGTTCAACTGGGCACTCGACTGGTTCGACGTGGTCGCCGGCGCCGAGCCGACCGCCTCACGGCCCGCGCTGTGGATCGTCGAGGAGGACGGCAGCGAGCTCAGGTGGACCTTCGCGGACGTGTCGCGGCGGTCCAACCAGGTCGCGAACTGGCTGCGCACGAACGGCGTCCGCCGCGGCGACCGGCTGATCCTCATGCTCGGCAACCAGGGCGAGCTGTGGCTGACGATCCTCGCCGCGATGAAGCTCGGCGCCGTGCTCATCCCCGCGTCGACCCTGCTCGGCGCCGCCGACCTGCGGGACCGGGTGGACCGGGGCCAGGCCGCGCACGTCGTGGTGCGGTCGGCCGACACGCCGAAGTTCGCCGACGTGCCCGGTTCGTACACCCGTATCGCCGTCGGCGAGCCGGTCGAGGGCTGGCTGGACTTCGCCGCCGCCGAGGGCGAGCCGGCGGGTTTCACGCCCGACGGCGTCACGAACGCGGACGACACGCTCCTGCTGTACTTCACCTCCGGCACGACCGCGCGGCCGAAGCTGGTGCGGCACACGCACGTGTCCTACCCGGTGGGCCACCTGTCCACGATGTACTGGATCGGCCTCGAACCGGGCGACGTGCACCTGAACATCTCGTCGCCGGGGTGGGCGAAGCACGCGTGGAGCAACGTCTTCGCGCCGTGGAACGCCGAGGCGACGGTGTTCATCCACAACTACGCGCGCTTCGACGCGGTCGCGCTGATGGGTGTGATGGACCGGTGCGGGGTGACGTCGTTCTGCGCGCCGCCGACCGTGTGGCGGATGCTGATCCAGGCCGACCTGACCGTGCTGAGGACACCGCCCACGAAGGTGGTCGGCGCCGGCGAGCCGCTGAACCCCGAGGTGATCGAGCAGGTCAACAAGGCGTGGGGCGTGACCATCCGGGACGGCTTCGGGCAGACGGAGACGTCGGTCCTGGTGGCGAACACGCCGGGCCAGCCGGTCAAGCCGGGGTCGATGGGCCGCGCGCTGCCCGGTTTCGGCATCGCGCTGGTCGACGCGGTGGGCGTGCCGAGCGACGAGGGCGAGATCTGCGTCGACCTGTCCCGCCGACCGGTCGGCCTGATGTCCGGCTACGCGGACGACGAGGAACGCACGGACGAGGTCATGCGCGCCGGCTTCTACCACACCGGTGACGTGGGCGCCCGCGACGCGGACGGCTACATCACCTACGTCGGGCGCGCGGACGACGTGTTCAAGGCGTCCGACTACCGGATCTCGCCGTTCGAGCTGGAGAGCGTCCTGATCGAACACGAGGCGGTCGCCGAGGCGGCGGTGGTGCCGTCACCGGACCCGATCCGGCTGGCGGTGCCGAAGGCGTACGTGGTCCTCACGGCGGGCCACGCCCCCGACGCCGACACGGCCCGGTCGATCCTGGCGTTCGCCCGCGCGCAACTCGCCCCGTACAAGCGAATCCGCCGCCTGGAGTTCACCGACCTGCCGAAGACGATCTCCGGCAAGATCCGCCGCGTCGAACTCCGCGGCCGCGAACACGAGGTCCACGCCGACCCAGAAGCCCGCGTCCCCGGCGAGTACCGCGAGGAAGACTTCCCCGACCTACGCGGCTAACCCCCACCCCCATCCGCGAGTCCCGCATCCAAACACAGCGAGTCCCGCGTTGAGACATAGCGAGTCCCGCGTTCACGCACACCGAGCTGTGGTTTCGTGCAGGTCCTTCCCCCACGCCGCGGCCGCCACCCAGGGCCCGTGTGCACGAAACCGCAGTTCATGGTGTTCGAACGCGGGACTCGGCATGTTTCAACGCGGGACTCGCGGTGGTCGAACACGGGACTCGGCATGTCTGAACGCGGGACTCGCGTACGCGGCTAACGTCCCGTGCCCATCCGCGAGTCCCGCGTTGAGACATAGCGAGTCCCGCGTTCACGCACACCGGGTTGCGGTTTCGTGCAGACCACCCTTCCCCCGCGCTCCGCACCCTGCCCAGGGCCCGTGTGCACGAAACCGCAGTTCATGGTGTTCGAACGCGGGACTCGGCATGTTTCAACGCGGGACTCGCGGTGTTTGAACGCGGGACTCGCGAGTGGTTGGGCGTGGGAGTTGTGGGGGTTGTGCTAGTGGGCTTTTATTTGGGAGTGTACTTTCAAGTTTTAGTTGACTAGTGGAAGGGGTGGTTGGGATGGGTGAGGGGAGTCGGCGGTGGTGGGCGTTGGGGGCGCTCAGTGTTGCTGTGTTGGCTGTTGCGTTGCCGGCGACGATCTTGTCGGTCGCTTTGCCGACGTTGGCGAGGGAGTTGGGGGCGAACGCGGCGGAGTTGCAGTGGATCGTGTCCGCGTTCACGCTCATGTTGGCTGCCGGGGTTTTGCCTGGTGGGCTGCTGGGTGACCGGTTCGGTCGGAAGAAGATGCTGGTTGTCGCACTTTTGATCTACGGGGTGGGCTCGGTGTTCGCGGCTCTCGCCACCGGGCCCGGCATGTTCATCGCCGCGCAGGCGGTGCTCGGGCTCGGGGCCGCGTTCGTCATCCCGCTCGTGCTGTCCGGGCTGACCGTGATGTTCACGCCGGAGGAACGGCCACGCGCGATCGGCATCTGGTCGGTCGCCAACTTCCTCTCCCTGCCCCTGGGTCCGATCGTCGGCGGGTGGATCCTGTCGAACCTCTGGTGGGGCTGGGTCTTCCTGATGAACCTGCCGATCCTCGCGGTCGCGCTGGTCGCGGTGCTCGTCCTGCTGCCGGAGTCCCGCAGTCCCGAACGCCCGTCCATCGACCCGGTCGGCATCGCCGCGTCGAGCCTCGGGCTCGCGGCCCTCACGTTCGGCGTGGTGAAGGCCGGCCAGGACGGCTGGGGCTCGGCCGGCGCCCTCGGCGGCATCGTGGGCGGCCTCGTGATCCTGGCCCTGTTCGTGTTGTGGGAGAAGGCAAGGGGCACCCGCGCGCTGGTCGATCTCCGCCTGTTCGACGACAAGCGGTTCACCTGGGGCACGATCATCGCCGGCCTGGGCATCTTCGCGTTCTTCGGCGTGCTGTTCGCGGCGCCGCAGTACTTCCAGGGGGTACTCGGCACCGACGCGATGGGCAGCGGCGTCCGCCTCCTCCCCCTGCTCGGCGGCATGATGGTCGGCGCGGGCGGCGCGGACCGGATCGCCGCGAAGGTCGGCGCCAAGGTCACCGTCGCCGCCGGCTTCGTGGTCCTGGCCGGCGCTCTCGCGCTCGCCACCGCCACCACGGCGACCAGCGGGTACGGCCTCGCCGCCACCTGGACCGCGATCGGTGGCCTCGGCGCGGGCCTGGCGCTGGCCACGGCGTCGAGCGCGGCGCTGTCCACCATCGACGCCGACCGCGCGGGTGTCGCCTCCGCGCTCATGCAGGCCGTGAACAAGCTCGGCTCCCCGCTGGCCGCCGCGATCCTCGGCAGCGTCCTCAACGCCGGCTACACCAACCACCTCCCCGCACTGCCCGCGCAGTTCGCGGACACCGTGCGGGACAGCGTGTTCGCGGGCGTCGCCGTGGCCGAGAAGCTCCACGCGACCGCCCTGCTCACCCAGGTGCGGGCCGCGTTCGTCACCGGACTGGGCCAGCTCGCCTGGGTCGCGGTGGGCGTCGCGCTCGCCGGCGCGCTGCTGACCCTGCTGTTCCTGCCCGCGCGGGCCACCCGGGTCGCGAAGCCAGGGTCGGCACCCGCAGAATCGGGTCATGACGTCGTTGTTCGGTAGACCGGCCGCGGAGCCGGCAGGCGGACTGCGTGAGCGCAAGAAGGCGAAGACCAAGATCGCCATCCAGGCGCACGCGGTCCGCCTGTTCCGTGAGCAGGGCTACGCGGCGACGACCGTGGAGCAGGTCGCCGAGGCGGCGGAGGTCTCGCCGAGCACCGTGTTCCGGTACTTCCCCACCAAGGAAGACCTGGTGGTGACCGACGACTACGACCCGATCGTCTTCGCCGCGTTCCAGGCGCAGCCGCCCGAGCTGACCCTCATCCAGGCGTGGCGGGCCGCGCTCCGTGAGTCGTTCGAGCAGATGACGGAGACCGACATACGGACGCAGTTCGACCGCGGCCGGCTCCTGCTGTCCGTGCCGGAGCTGTGGGGGGCGACGCTGCACGACACCCAGAAGACCCTGGAGATCATCACCAGGCTCAGCGCGGAGCGGGTCGGCCGGTCGCCCGACGACCCGGCCCTGCGGGCGACGGTCGGCGCGATCTTCGGCGTGATGCTGACCGCGGCGCTGGACTGGGTCCGGCTCGACGACCCGCGGGTGAGCGAGAACCTGGACGACGCACTGCGACTGCTGGACGAGGGCCCGCTGCGTTGAGTAGAACTCCCGCATGGGGGTTCTGTCGCACGCGCGGTTCCGCTGGCTCGCGGCCGCCCGCACCACCGGGTACCTCGGCAACGCCGCCGCGCCCATCGCGCTGTCGTTCGCGGTCCTGGACCTGACCGGCTCGGTCAGCGACCTCGGGATCGTCGTCGGCATCCGGTCCATCGCCAACGTCCTGCTGCTGCTCGCCGGCGGTGTCCTCGCCGACCGGCTGCCGCGTGCCTGGCTGTTGCAGGGCTCGAGCCTGGCCGCGGCGGCCACGTCCGCGCTGATGGCCGTCGCGGTGCTGACCGGGTTCGCGTCGGTGCCGCTCCTGGCGGTGATCGCGCTGGTCAACGGCGCGGTCGCGGCCATCGCCCTGCCCGCGTCGGCCTCGATCACGCCGGAGACGGTGCCGGCCGAACTGCTCCAGCCGGCCAACGCGATCCTGCGGATCGGCACGAACACGGCCGCGATCACCGGCGCCACCGTGGGTGGTCTGCTGGCGGCGAGCGCCGGTCCCGGCTGGGCGATGGTCGTGGTGGCCGCCGCGTTCCTCGTCGAGGCCGGCGGTTACCTCAAGGTCGGCGGCACGCGGGTGAACCGGCCCCGCACGCACCCGCTCACCGACCTCCGCGAGGGCTGGTCGGAGTTCGTGTCCCGGCGCTGGGTGTGGGTCGTCGTGTTGCAGTTCATGATCGTGAACGCGGCGATGGTGGGTGGCGAGCAGGTGCTGGGGCCCGCGGTCGCGGACGAGACGTTCGGCCGCGCGGGCTGGGGTGTCGCGCTGGCCTGCCAGACCGTGGGCGCGGTTGCGGGCGGGCTGCTCGCCACGCGCTGGCTGCCCCGGCGGGCGCTGTTCGTCGGGGTCGCGCTCATCGTGCTGATGGCGCTGCCACTGCTGGCGCTGGGGTTGGCCCCGCGGCTCGTGGTGCTGCTGCCGGCGTTGTTCCTGTGTGGTGTGGCGATGGAGCTGTTCACACTCGCCTGGGACCTGTCGCTGCAGCAGAACGTGCCGGGCGACAAGCTGGCCAGGGTGTACAGCTACGACATGATCGGCTCGTTCGTGGCGGTGCCGGCGGGACAGCTGGCGGTCGGGCCGGTGGCGCTGGCGGTCGGCTCGTCCGCGACGCTCGTGGGCTGCGCGGTGCTGATCGTCGCGGTCACGCTCGCGGCGCTGACCAGCCGGGAGATCCGCACACTGCGCCGAGTTTCCCGCACACCCGACCACACCGTGCCAGAACAGGCATGATGTGGCGAGTGGACGCACCCCCAGCCGCCTACCGGCAGGTCTCGCAGGCGCCGACCCTCCCGGGTGGACAGGCGCACGAGCCCGACTTCGACGTCGCCGCCCTGTACGAGACGCCACTCTCGACCGGGGCGCCGGCCGGCGCGCTGCCGCTGGACGAGAAGCTGCGGCAGGCCTACTTCTGGATCGTCAACCACGCCATCATCAGCCCGCACTACGACATGGAGTTCGCCGACGGGCCGTCCCCGTCGGTCACGCTCGGCGACAGCAAGGCACGACTGACCCTCCCGAGTGGACAGAGTTACTCCAGCTTCGTGTTGGTCCCCCTGCTGACGTTCGCGGTGCGTCGCCGGTGCCTGCTCGTCGGTGGCCCCGGTCGGGGGAAGACCGCCAGCGCGATCCTGATGGGCGTCCTGGCCGGCTACCCACTGCGCGAGGTCCGCAGGTCCATGCAGCACGGGCATCCCCAGCTGACGATCTCCGACCTGCTCGGCACCCCGCTGCCCGCGGACCTGATCAAGGCCGAGCGCACGCAGGACATCGACATCGCGTGGCGCAGCTGGCTGTCCATGCGCGTGAAGATCATCGACGAGTACAACCGGATCCCGACCCGCACGCAGTCGGCGCTGCTGACGCTCATGTCCGACGGGTACGCGGAGGTGTTCGACCAGATCTACGAGTCGACCGACGCGGCCTGGTACCTCACCGCGAACGACGACGCCGGCGGCGGCACGTACCAGGTGATCGAGGCGTTGCGGGACCGGATCGACGTGGTCGTGCACGCGTTGTCGTTCAACTCCAGGTTCCTCGGCGAGCTGGTCACCCGGATCGAGCAGCGGCTGCGCCCGGAGGAGCTGGTGCCGCCGGAGATCGTGTTCTCCGAGGCGGAGCACGAGCGGATGTCGAACGAGATCCTGCGGGTCCGGCTGTCCGACCCGGTGCGGCGGCGGCTCGAGTTCTTCGCCGCGCAGTTCGAGCTGCTGGAACCGGCCGGCGAGCAGTTCGAGTACCGCACCAAGGACACCGCGAAGCTCGCCGGCGTCGAGCCGCGGCTGCTCGCGGCCGGTGAGTCCGGGCGGGACCGGATCGCCGACATCGGTTCGCAGACCACCGCGGGGCTGTCGGTGCGGGCCCTGCAGAGCGTGCTGCACTACGCCAAGGCGCTGGCGTACTTCCGGGACCGCGACGAGGTCGGGCTCGACGACCTGCGTGCCGTGCTGCCGTACGTGCTGCACGACAAGCTGACCGCCGACGACACCTCACCCGCGTTCGACGAGCCGGGTCACCAGGCCTACCGGACGGACCGGGTCAGCTGGGTCCGGCACCTGTTCGACCGCGCGTGCGCCGAGTACGACCGGCTGGACCTGGACGTGCAGGACCCGGTGGGCGAGCTGCTCGCGGAGTTCGCCGCCGGTCTGGACGGTCTGGACGAGCGGGCCGTGACCGGCAGGCTGGCGAAGATCGAGGCGCTGCTGACCGAGTGGAGCGCGGGCCGCAAGCTGTACGGGCATGTCTACGACGACGCGCTCGCGCTGAAGTACCTGCACCAGCGGTACGTGAACTACCGGACGTGGTTGCGGTGGAAGCGCTGAGAACCTCGTCCCCGCCGGCGGCGAGCAGCCGGTTCCACACCGTGCTCGCGTCCCGGCGGGAGCGCTACAACCAGCAGTTCCGGCTGGCCAGGCACCACGCGCGTGGCCTGGACCCGGCCGAGTTCCTGGCCCACCTGCGGGAGGTCGTCGGCCCGATCGTCGACGCCGTGGCCGGCGACCCCGAGCCGGTGTGCGACGCGCTGGTCGAGCTGTCGCTCGCGCTCGCCCAACGCGGTCGCCTCGGCTCGGCCGGCGCCGTGACCGACGGCCTGCGGCGGTTGCTGCCCGCGATCCCGGCCCTGCTGGCGGCCGAACCGCGACGGCTGCCGGTCGCGGTCGTGAACGCCTTGCACCACCTGGAGGTCTCCCCTACCGGCGACCCGGCCGGCTGGCTCGACACGATGCTGGCGCTGGGCCAGCACGTCACGGGTGTGTCCGAGTTCCTCGACGCGGGCGCGGTCGCCGCGCGGCGGCGAGGTCTGGCGCAGCTACGGGACGCGGCGCTGGCGACGGCGGCCCGGCTGCCCGGCGAGCTGGTGCGAGTCGCACTCGGCACGACGTCCACCGTGGACGTCTCCCGCCTGGCGGCCGACCCGTGGCTGGACCCGTCCCCGGGCGAGCGGGCGGAGGCGCTGCTCCTTGTCCGGCGGGTCGGTGGTTTCCGCGGCTTCGGCGGCACGTTCCGCCGCCCACCGACCGTGTCCACCTCGGCCGGCCGGTGGTACGCGAGCGATGGCGCCGACGCGTGGCGCATGCAGGCCGACCGGTTCGGCGTGCACCTCGGCCGGGTGGCCGGCATACCAGCCGAGCGCGGCGACGCCGGCCCGCTGGTGTTGAAGGCGGGCGGGATCGTGTACGACACGTCGACCGGCGCCACGCTGGAACTACCCGAGCTGGCCGACGCGACCAGCTGGGCCGGCGCCGGCGGCACCCTGGCCGCGACCACGCCGTGGACCCACGGAATCCTGTTCGTGGCACGGACGGCGGGATGATGGACCTCGCCGAGGAGTGGCGTTCGCACTGGTCGCGGGCACTGCGCACGTGGGGCCCGTTCATCACCCTGCACGACCCGACCATGTTCGGGTCCACCGCGGCCGCGGCGAACGCCGGCCTGACCGGCTCGTTCGCGGCGTTCTCCCTGTACGACCACGAGGTGATGATCGACCTCGCGGCGGTGCGGGCGCTCGGCCTCGAGGACCTGCCGCTGGAGGTGCTGGCGCACGAGGTCGGCCATCACGTGCTGTGCCCGGCGGACCTCACCGACAAGGGCCGGCTGCTGGTCCGGGTCCGGCGTGGCCTGCCCGGCCTGGAGGAGCACGCGCCGATGATCCAGAACATGTACGCGGACCTGCTCATCAACGACCGGCTGCTACGCAGCAGGGGACTGCGGATGGCCGAGGTGTACCGGCGGGTCCGCGGCGCGACGGATCCACTGTGGACCTTCTACCAGCGGATCTACGAGATCCTGTGGGCACTCCCGGCCGGCACCCTCGTCGCCGGCGAGGTGGACCCCGCGATGGAGGGCGACGCACAGCTGGGCGCGAAGCTGGCGAGGGTGTACGCGACGGAGTGGCTGTCCGGCGCGGGCGGCTTCGCGGCGCTGTGCCGCCGGTACCTCGAAGCGTCGGTCGCGAAGCCGGCCGAACACCCGCGGCGCCTGCTGTGCGCCGGCGTGGTGAACCAGGACGAGCAGATCCCGGGCCTGACCCGCGTCGAGGAGGCCGGCGAGGTACTCCACCCCGCGCTGGACCCACGCGTGAACGACTTCGCGGAGCCCGCCCCCGCGGCGCCGGTCTCGGACTCGGGCGCGCAGTACCGGGAACCGTTCGAGTACCGGCAGATCCTGCGACAGCTGGGCCTGGACGTGTCCGCGCAGGAGGCGGCCGCGAGGTACTACCGCGAGCGTGCGCTGCCCCACCTGGTGCCGTTCCCGGTGACGCCGCGTCCCCCGTCGACCGAGCAGCTGCCGGAAGGCCTGGGCACGTGGGACACGGGCGAACCACTGGAGGCGGTGGACTGGCTGGCGACGACGCTGCGGTCCCCGGTGGTGGTGCCGGGCGTGACCACGGTGCAGCGCCTCACCGGCCCGGTCGAGGGCGACGAGCGGGACGAGCGCCCGGTGGACCTGGACATCTACGTGGACTCGTCCGGCTCGATGCCGAAGCCGACGGAGCTGGTGTCGTACCTGACGCTGGCCGGCGTGATCCTGGCGGAGTCGGCGCTGCGGGTGGGCGCGCGGGTGCAGGTGACGTTGTGGAGCGGCACCAACCAGTTCACCAGCACGGACGGTTTCGTGCGGGACGAGCGCGCGATCCTGGCCGTCCTGACCGGCTATTTCGGTGGTGCGACGGCCTTCCCACTCCACGTGCTGCGTGACACGTACCGGGACCGCGACCGCCCCACCCACATTGTCGTGATCTCCGACGACGGCGTGGACACCATGTTCCGCCCGACCGACGAGCTGGGCACCCCGGGCGCGGCGATCGCGGCGGCGGCCCTGTCCGCGGCGCGCGCCGGCGGAACACTGTTGCTGCGCCTGCGTTCCGAGCAGCAGCGGGAGAGGATCGCCGCACTGGCGCCGGGTTGGGATGTGCGCGGGGTGACGAGCTGGGACGAGCTGGTGGAGTTCGCGGCCGCGTTCAGCCGCCGGGCCTACGAGAGGAGCCGCGCATGACCGAGGTCCCGGTGGCCCGGCTGACAAGACGCCTGGCCGACACACCCCCGGACTTCCTGGCCGAGGACGCGGTGGTCGCGGCGGTGGTGGGCGACCTGCTGCTGATGGCGGGCGGTTCGGCACTGCGAGCCGACGAGGCGGTGCGATTCGAGTCCGGCACCCCGAACTGGCGCCGAACGGTGCTGGTGACGTGCTGGCTGCTGGCCGACCCGGCGCTGCTGGCCCGCGGCCCGATGGTGTTGTCGGCCTGGCTGACCGCACCGGACCTGGTGACGTTGTCGGCACTGGTGGACCCGCTGAAGTTCGTCCGTGACCCTGACCGCCGAGAGGAACTGGCCCGCGTGACGATGCGGGCACTGGCCTTGGCCCCGGCCGCCGAGACACCGGAACAGGCCACCGACCGTCTCTCTACAGTGGACAGCGCACGACGCCACGAGGTACTGCTGGCCGCGAAGGTGGCGGAGGAACGAGCGGCAACCGTCCGCAAGGCCATGGAAGAACAACGGGCCCGCGAGGCCGCGGCGAGGTACAGCCAGGTATGACCGCACACGTCGACTACCCGGTCGCCGACTACGAACCAATGGCGGCCACGGCCCTGACCGACGATGAACGGTGGCCACTGCTGACCCCGGCGGCCGCGAAGATGTTGTCGGACCTACGTGACCACCCCGCGGCGCCGCTGTACAACCACGCCTGCGGCGACCGCCTGACGGCGGCCGCACGGGACCGGCTGGTGTCGTACCGTACGCGGCTCGATCGCGGCGTTCCCGCGCCGGACTGGGTGATGCCCCTGGTGGCACGGGTGTACGGGACGGTCCCGAGATACCGGGGCCGGCCGGCACCGACGTCACTGACCGAGGTCCCGACCACGGACCGCCACGACCTGCTGTCCCACGCCGAAGCCCACGTCCCGGACGACGCGGACCTGTCCGAGCTGATCGTCTACCGGACGTCCGGCTCCCGAGGCCCGGCGGCGACCGTGCCGATGACCCCGGAGTTCTGCGCACTGGACCTACCGGTGATGCAGCACGTGCTGGCGAGGTCGGGGGTCCGGCTGGAGGGTGGCCCGTCCCGGGTTTCGCTGGTGAACGTGTACGACCAACCGGTGGCGTACCAGTTCGCGTCGGTGTCGTCGTACCTGGACGGCGCGGGCGTGCTGAAGGTGAACCTCCACGAGTCCGCATGGCGGTCCGAGACGGACCGGGTGTCCTTTCTGGACTCCTGTGATCCCGAGCTGTACACGGGCAACCCGATCTCGCTGGCAAGCCTGGCGTCCCTACCACTGACAACCACCCCGAAAGCCGTCCTGAGCGGAGCGATGGCCCTGGGCGAAGGCCTACGCAAGCGTTTGGCGGCGAGATTCGACTGCCCGGTGGTGGACCTGTACGGCCTCACCGAGGCAGGCCTGATCGCGTGGCGCGAGGGCAACGGCCCCCACCGCCTGCTGCCGAGACGACTGCACGTGGAGATCCTGACCCCGTCCGGCACCCCGTGCCCCCCGGGCGAACGCGGCGAGGTAACGGTGACCTGCGGCGAGAACCCGCTGCTCCCGCTGTTGCGCTACCGGACGGGCGACCACGCGACCCTGTCTGAAGTCGATGGCGTACCGGCACTGCTCAACCTGGAAGGCCGAGACCCGGTGCGGTACCGGGCCGCCGACGGCTCCTGGGTGAACTCGATAGAGCTGACTCATGTGCTGTCGCCGCTGGGCCTGGCGGCATGGCAACTGCACCAGGACGAGACCGGAGCGGTGACGGTCCAGGTCCACGGCGAGGCGGACCCGGCAGCGGTGGAGTCGGCGGTGGGGAGCCTGCTGGGCGCCGTCCCGGTGAAGGCGACCCCGACAGACCTGGCCGGCGACGCGAAGCCGCAGCGCTACTCGTCGACGCTGGCGGGAGCGTTGCTGGCGTAGGTCCACATCTCGGCCATGAGCAGACCGGGGCTTGCATTGCTGCCGCAGGGTCGATACGCGAGCCGAAAGGCTGCTGGAACTCGACTTTGGCGGAGCCCTGAGGGCCTGGATCGCCACAGGCAAAGGGCAAGGCAGGCGTTTGGGCAGAGACAACCCGAACGACGGACCAACCGGAACGGCAGGCAAAGCCCGAACGGGAGGCAAGCCAGGCAGGCAAAGCGGGGCATGGAAAGCCCGAACGCCTTGCAAGCCGGGCAGGCAAGCCCGAACGCCAGACAACCCCGAACGACGGACCAACCGGAACGGCAGGGAAAGCCCGAACGGCAGCCAGGCAGCCAGGCAGGCAGGCAGGCAGCCAGGCAGGCAGGCAGCCAGGCAGCCAGGCAGGCAGGCAGCCAGACAGCGCGGCAGCCAGGCAGCCAGGCAGGCAGGCAGGCAAAGCCGAACCGAAAGCACCCTTAACCCGCAACCCAACCCGAAGAACACCGCTCAACCCGAAGAACAGCGCTCAAACCAACCCCAACCCGAAAGCACCCCAACCCAACCCGAAGATCACCGCCCAACCCACAACCAACCCCAGCAACGCCCCCAAAACCCACGACCCCGCTCAACCAAGCAAGCCCACTCACCCCACTACCCAAACCCCTCCCCACACCCCGGCCCGGCCCCCGCCCGCCCCCCGGCCAGCCCAGAGCAACCCAGCAACCACTCACTTGACCCCAGCAGCATCCATCCCCCGCAACTCCTTCTTGAGATCCGCGATCTCATCCCGCAACCGAGCCGCCAACTCGAACTGCAGATCCCGAGCGGCGTTCATCATCTGGTCCGTCAACTGCTGCACCAGATCCGCCAGCTCCGAGCGGGCCATGGACCCGACGTTCTCCTTGACATACACCCCGGAGGACCGCCCACCAGGCTCCCCGGCAGCCCGCCGCCCACGAGAGGCGTTCCGGCCTGAGCCACCGATCGGCACCTCGGTGCCGGCGTCGCCAGCCTCGTTGTAGACCCGGTCGAGAATGTCCGCGATCTTCTTCCGCAGCGGTTGGGGGTCGAGCCCGCGTTCCTCGTTGTACGCGGTCTGCTTGGCACGCCGGCGGTTCGTCTCGTCGATCGCGTGTCGCATCGAGTCGGTGATCCGGTCCGCGTACATGTGCACCTGGCCGGACACGTTGCGGGCGGCACGTCCGATGGTCTGCACCAGGCTGGTGCCGGACCGGAGGAAGCCCTCCTTGTCGGCGTCGAGGATCGACACCAGGGACACCTCGGGCAGGTCCAGCCCCTCCCGCAACAGGTTGATGCCCACCAGCACGTCGAAGTCACCCAGCCGCAGCTGCCGGAGCAGCTCCACCCGCCGCAGGGTGTCCACTTCGGAGTGCAGGTACCGGACCCGGATCCCCAGCTCCAGCAGGTAGTCCGTCAGGTCCTCGGACATCTTCTTGGTCAGCGTCGTGACGAGGACACGCTCGTCCCGCTCCGCGCGCAGGCGGATCTCGTGCACCAGGTCGTCGATCTGCCCCTCGGTCGGCTTGACGATCACCTCGGGATCGATCAGACCGGTCGGCCGGATCACCTGCTCCACGAACTCGCCGCGGGTCTGCCCCATCTCGTAGGGCCCCGGCGTCGCCGACAGGTAGACCGTCTGACCGATCCGGTCCTGGAACTCCTCCCACGTCAGCGGCCGGTTGTCCATCGCGGACGGGAGGCGGAAGCCGTGTTCCACCAGGGTGCGCTTGCGGGACATGTCGCCCTCGTACATGCCGCCGATCTGCGGCACCGTCACGTGCGACTCGTCGATGACCAGCAGGAAGTCCTCGGGGAAGTAGTCGAGCAGGGTGGCCGGGGCGGTGCCGGCGTCGCGCCAGTCGATGTGCCGCGAGTAGTTCTCGATGCCGGAGCAGAAGCCGACCTGGCGCATCATCTCGATGTCGTAGGCCGTGCGCATGCGCAGCCGCTGCGCCTCCAGCAGCTTGCCCTGCTTCTCCATCGTGGCGAGCTGCTGTTCCAGCTCCGCCTCGATGCCCCTGATCGCGCGTTCCATCCGCTCGGGCCCGGCCACGTAGTGAGTCGCCGGCGAGATGCGGACGGTCTCCACCTGCCTGACGATGTCGCCGGTCAGCGGGTGCAGGTAGTACAGCGCCTCGACCTCGTCGCCGAAGAACTCGATGCGGACGGCCAGCTCCTCGTACGCCGGGATGATCTCCAGCGTGTCGCCGCGGACCCGGAACGTGCCACGGGTGAACGACATGTCGTTGCGGGTGTACTGGACGTCGACCAGTGCGCGCAGCAGCGTGTCGCGGTCGACCTCCTCGCCGACCTTCAGCGAGATCGTGCGGTCGAGGTACTCCTGCGGGCTGCCCAGGCCGTAGATGCAGGACACCGACGCCACCACGATCACGTCACGGCGGGACAGCAGGCTCCAGGTCGCCGAGTGCCGCAGGCGCTCGACGTCCTCGTTGATGGACGAGTCCTTCTCGATGTAGGTGTCCGTCTGCGGGACGTACGCCTCCGGCTGGTAGTAGTCGTAGTAGCTGACGAAGTACTCGACCGCGTTGCGCGGGAAGAACTCCCGCAGCTCGTTGGCCAGCTGGGCTGCCAGCGTCTTGTTCGGCGCGATCAGCAGCGTCGGCCGCTGCAGGCGCTCGATCAGCCAGGCGGTGGTCGCGGACTTGCCCGTGCCGGTGGCGCCCAGCAACACGACGTCCTTCTCGCCGGCCTCGATCCGGCGTTCGAGCTCGTCGATCGCGGCGGGCTGGTCCCCGGCCGGCTCGTAGTCGCTGACCATACGGAACTCACCCTCGGTGCGGGGGATGTCACCGATGGGTCGGAACTCGGAGTTAGCGGTCACGGTTGCCACGACGAAAAGGCTACGCCGGGGCACCGACAATTTTCGTCTGCCCTGGTCAGGGGCTGCAGTCGCAGCAGCCGCAGCACTCGCACGGGCAGCCGCAGTCACAGTCGTCGCAGGCGCCGCGTGGCTTCCCGGACCAGGGGCCCGGGAAGGGGTCGCGGCAGCAGTACTGACACGTGCAGCACTGGTAGATCGCGATGCCGCAGCCGGGGATCACACCTCGGCGCCGGGGCGGCACCCGGAACCTCGGCAGCCACAGGCCGCCACCCTGGCCGTCCTTGACGCCGTGCGGGCGGTTCTCCCCGTCCTCGCCATCGTCGTGGCCGTGCGCGAACGCCCTGACCACCGCCTGTTCCAGCTCGTGCACGAGCAGGGCGTGCACCAGCCGGCCGTCCTGGAAGGTCACGTCCGCGAGCGCCAACCGCACGCCGAGCACGGCGTCGTCGCACAGTGCGCGGGCCCGTTCGAGCGTCGTCCCGGTGGCGGTCAGCGGGTTCCACACGCCTGACCTGGTGTCCTCGCCGAGGTCCTCGACGGCGTCCACGAGGTGCACCACCCGGCCGAACAGCCGGCCCACCTCACGCAGTGCCACGGCGTTCTCCCGCCGACCGGCCAACACCGCCGTGTGGGCGAAGGCCTCGGCGGTCGCCGTCTCCGTCGGCTCCGTGACCCGCAGCAGGTCACCGGGTCCCGCCGACGCCTCGACCGAGGTCTGCCGGCGCACCGCGTCGAGCAGTACCCCCGTGTCGAACCCGACCGCGCGGCCCGACGAGCCGCCCTGCCGCGCCCAGCGGTCCGCCACCAGCCGGGCCGCCCCCGCGACCGGCGGCCGCCCGAAGGCGCCGTCGCCGTCCTCGACGTGGTCACGGACCTTGGCCGACGCCAGCACCAGCGACGCCGCCGCGGCCAGCCGGGTGCCCTCCCCGACCGACACCGACGCCGTCCGCATGCCCCGCAGCGGGCACGGGCCCGCGGTCCGGCGCTGCTCCCCGGCCGGCGCCTGCGCGTCCACGAGCACCGAGACGATCAAGCCGTCGTAGTTGGTCGCGACGCGGGCGAGCTGGCCGTGCTCGTCGCGCAGCGCGTAGCAGAGCCCGCACAGGTGCGCCCACCAGGAGCTACGCAGTGCCGCCGACAGCCGGTGCCGGCACGGCCGGATGATCCCGAACACGGCTGCCGACGCTAGTGGACGGTCCGTCCGAACCAGACACGATCGGCGGAAGTTGCGAGACAGTTTCGTGTGTCAGTCTGGTGATCGTGACGGATCTGCACCCGCCAAAGACCGAGCTCTTCGACGTCGCCGGGATGACCAACACCGATCCCAAGGGGTTCGTGCGGACGGTCGAGCGGTACGAGACCACCGACTTCGGCCTCTACATGGCGCGGCCGCTGGACGGGCACCCCGACATCGCCTACTTCCGCTCGTGGCTGCTGCCCGGGCACGGCGTGCGGGTCGGGCGCTGGCTGCCGCACGCCGGCACGAAGCTCGACCACGACGTCTACATCGACATCGCCGACATCGAGACGGGCCCGGTGTGGCGGACCCGGGATCTCTACCTGGACGTCCTGGTGGACGACCACAGGGGACTGCGGGTCCTGGACACCGACGAGATCCTCGAGGCGCACACCGCGGGGCTTCTCGATCAGGTGACCGTCCAACGCGCGTTCGAACGTACTTTCCGGGTGGTGGAGGGGATCGCGGCGGCGGGGTACGACGTCGAGGCGTGGCTCGGCATTCCGCTGACCTGGCCGGACGGCGTTTAGCGAGCGCGACACGCTGGGTCAATGCCTACCAGTCAGTCAGGTGATGGAGTCACCAATTCGGTATCTCTCTGCGTACGAGACGTGACATAACGAATCAAACCCGGAGATCACCGACCGCACGCCGGCGACTACCCTTCGACAAGTGGGCACGGCGATCACCCCTCAGCTCGTCGACGTGGTCGACACATTCACGGCAAGTCGCACGTACTCGTCCGGCACGACCCGGCATCTGCGCACCTGCCAGGTGGAACGCTGGGGTCTGCGCACCGAGTGCCCCACCCCGGAGGACCCGTTCCACGACTCCGAGGTGACCTGGCTGCTGCCCACGCTGAACCTCCGCCTCACCCACCAGCGCCCCCGCTCCCGCCACGCCAAGGCCGGCCCGAGCGTGCTCACCGCGGTCCGCGCGACCAGCGACGGGCGGTACTGGCGGACCACCGACCTGCTGCTCGGCCTGGAGACGCCGGCCGGCATGCGGGCCAGGATCGTCCAGTCCGAGGAGTTCGCGGCGGCCGTCGCGGGTCAGGTCATCCGGGTAGGTGACGCCGACCTGGCGATGTGCACGGTGCACAAGACGCTCGAGGAGTTCAGCCAGTTCCGGCACGACCTCGCCGGCTGGCTTGCCTACAAGCACATCTTCGACGTCTGGCCGCCCTACTAGCTGGCCGCCCTACTAGCTGGTCCGCCATCCACCGATCGGTTGACCGGCGCACCAGCCACAGACAACACCAGCCCTGGCCGCGCGGTCGATTCGGGGGACCCCTGTCGCGGGCGAAGCTTCATGCATGGCAATCATCGAGGTAGACGGCCTCGTCAAGCGGTACGGCGACCACACCGCGGTGGACGGTGTCAGCTTCGCCGTCGAGCAGGGCGAGATCTTCGGCATCCTGGGCCCGAACGGGGCCGGCAAGACCACCACCGTCGAGTGCATCGAGGGGTTGCGCGCGCCGGACGGTGGCACCATCCGCGTCTGCGGCATCGACCCGCAGCAGGACACGGGTGAGCTGCGGCAGCTGCTCGGCGTCCAGCTCCAGGAGACCGAGCTGCCCGACAAGCTCAGGGTCGGCGAGGCGATGGAGCTCTACAGCTCCTTCTACCGCTCCCCTGCCGACTGGCGCGAGCTGCTCGGCACCCTGAACCTGACGGAGAAGATCAACGCGCCGTTCAAGAAGCTGTCCGGGGGACAGAAGCAGCGGCTGTCCATCGCGCTCGCGCTCGTCGGCGACCCGAAGGTCGCCGTGCTGGACGAGCTGACCACCGGACTCGACCCGCAGGCCCGCCGCGACGCGTGGGACCTCATCGAGACGATCCGGGAGCGCGGCGTCACGATCGTGCTGGTCACCCACTTCATGGCGGAGGCGGAACGGCTCTGCGACCGGCTCGCCCTGGTCGACAGCGGCAAGATCGTCGCGCTCGACACCCCGGCCGGACTGGTCGCGAGGGTCGACGACCGCCAGCGCATCCGGTTCCGGCCCTCCGCCCCCATCGACCACGCGCTGCTCGCGCGGCTGCCCGAGGTCACTCAGGTCGAGCGGGCCGGCGGCCAGCTCGTCGTGACCGGCACCGGCAACCTGCTGCTCGCCGTGACCACCGAGCTCGCCCGCAACCAGGTCGTCGCCGGCGACCTGCGTGTCGAGCAGACGTCCCTCGACGACGCGTTCGTCGCACTCACCGGTCGCAAGATCGACGCTTAGGAGCCCCTGCCATGTCTGCCCTGTCCCGAATCACCGCCACCGAGACCAAGCTGTTCCTGCGCGAGCCCGCCGGGGTGTTCTTCACCATCGTGTTCCCGCCGCTCCTGTTGATCATCCTCGGCTCGATCCCCGCCATGCGGGAACACGACAAGGCGCTCGGCGGCCTGCGGGTGATCGACCTGTACGCGCCGATCATCGTCGCGATGGCCATCGCCACCTTCTCGCTGTCCGGGCTGCCGCAGCAGTTCGCCACCTACCGGGAGAAGGGCGTCCTGCGCAGGATGCGGACCACCCCGGTCAAGCCGGTGGTGATGCTCGGCGCGCAGCTCCTGATGTGCACGGCCATGTCCGTCGGCGTGATGGTCGTCGTACTGGCCATCGGCCGCCTCGCGTTCAACGTGCTCCTCCCGGAGCAACCGCTCGCCTACCTGATCGCCTACGTGCTGTGCGCCACGGCGATGTTCACGATCGGGCTGCTGGTCGCCTCGCTCGCGTCGACCGGCAAGGGCGCCGGCGCGATCGGGACCGTCCTGTTCTTCCCCGTCCTGTTCTTCGGCGGCCTGTGGGCGCCGCGGGCCACGATGAACGACCTCCTGCGGCACATCAGCGACTTCACGCCGCTGGGCGCCGGCGTGCAATCATTGCAGGACGCCGCGACCGGTCACTGGCCACAGCTGCTCCACGTCGGCGTCATGTTGGGCTGGACGATCATCGCCGGCGGGCTGGCCGCACGGTACTTCCGCTGGGAGTAAGTCGTGAGCATCGAGGCCGAGCTGCGAGCGGAGTTCGACCGCCTGGAGCGGCGGGAGACCAAGACCTTCAAGGTCCTGCCCTACTTCCTCCTGGCGGTCGCCACCCTCATCACACTGCTGCAGCCGCTCTGGAACGAGCCGCTGAACTACGCGGCGGTGCTCGGCCTCACCGCGGCGGCCGCCGGCTGGCTGCTCTGGTTCCACACACTCCACCCGGAGTGGCACGAGAACCGCCCGCTGATGGGTCTGTACTTCGTGGGTCTGCTCGCACTGGCCTTCGGCCTGGTGGCGCTCGCACCCTGGTACGGCTTCTTCACCTTCACGGGCTATCCACAGGCGTTCCAGTACCTGAAGGGTCGCTGGCGGTACGTCGGCGTCGCGGGCACGGCCACGGTCGCCTCGGTGTCCTACATGGGTGGGTGGGCCAACATGGGCGCCGACGACCTGTGGTGGGCCTGGCTGGGTCTCTCCGTGGTCGTCACGGCGCTGGCCAGTGCGTTCTCCTACTTCGCCGACATGGCCGACCAGCGCAACGACAAGCAGCAGCGGGCACTCGCCGAACTGCACAAGGCCAACGTGAAGCTCGAGGCGGCCCTGGAGGAGAACGCCGGCCTGCACGCCCAGCTGCTCGTCCAGGCCCGGGAGGCCGGGGTGCTGGACGAGCGGCAGCGGATGGCGCGGGAGATCCACGACACCCTGGCGCAGGGCCTGGCCGGCATCCTCACCCAGCTCCAGGCCGCGGAGCAGACGATGGCCGAGCCCGCGACGTGGCGCCGGCACGTCAGGAACGCGATGAACCTGGCGCGGGAGAGCCTCACCGAGGCCCGCCGGACCGTCCACGCGGTGGAGCCGTCGGTGCTCGCCGAGGCCCGGCTCCCGGACGCGATCAGCGACGTGACCAGGCGCTGGTCGGAGGTGAACCGCATCGACGCGGTGCTCACCACGACCGGCGACCCGCGGCCCATGCACGCCGACGTCGAGGTGACGCTGCTGCGGACCGCACAGGAGGCGCTCGCCAACGTGGCCAAGCACGCACAGGCCAACAGGGTCGGCCTGACACTGTCCTACATGGAGGACCTGGTGACACTCGACGTGCGCGACGACGGGGTCGGCTTCGACCCGAACGTCAAGCGCGCCAACGGTTCCAACAACGGCGGGTTCGGGCTCGCCGGCATGCGCCAGCGGGTGCAGCGGCTGGCGGGGCGGTTGGAGATCGAGTCGGAACCGGGTGGGGGCACGGCCATCTCGGCCGCGGTGCCGGCCATCCCCGCCGGGGGTGGGGAATGATCACGCTGCTCATCGTCGACGACCATCCGGTGGTGCGGGACGGCCTGCGGGGCATGTTCACCGCCGACCCGCGGTTCGAGGTGCTCGGCGAGGCCGGGGACGGCGAGGAGGCGATCGTGGCCGGCGAGAAGCTGCGGCCGGACGTGATCCTCATGGACCTGCGGATGCCCAGGGCCGACGGCGTCACCGCGATCAAGGAGCTGGCGAAGCGGGGGGTGCCGGCGCGGATCCTGGTGCTGACCACCTACGACACGGACAGCGACGTGCTGCCCGCGATCGAGGCGGGTGCCACCGGCTACCTGCTGAAGGACTCGCCACGCGACGAGCTGTTCCGGGCCGTGGAGGCGGCCGCACGCGGTCAAGCGGTGCTCTCCCCCGCCGTCGCGACGCGGCTCATGGGCCAGATGCGCCAGCCGGCGTCCGAGCCGCTCTCGCAGCGCGAGCTGGAGGTGCTCGAGCTGATCGCGCGGGGTTCGACCAACCGGGAGGCGGCGAAGGCGCTGTTCATCAGCGAGGCGACCGTCAAGACCCACCTGCTGCACGTCTACGCCAAACTGGGCGTCAACGACCGGGCGGCGGCGGTGGCCACGGCCTTCTCGCGGGGCTACCTCACCCCTCGCGGGTGATTTTGTATACCGTGAGAGGGGTGACAGTGTTCGACACCTACCGGCGGCCGCTGCGCAACCTGCGGATCTCCGTGACCGACCGCTGCAACCTGCGGTGCCGGTACTGCATGCCCGAGGCCGAGTACGTCTGGCTGCCGCGGCGGGACCTGCTGACGTTCGAGGAGATCTCGACGCTGGTCGACGTCTTCACCGACCTCGGCGTGGACAAGGTGCGGTTGACCGGCGGCGAGCCGCTGCTGCGCCGCGACCTGCCGACGCTGGTCGAGATGCTGTCCGCCAAGCCGTTGCGGGACCTGGCGATGACCACGAACGGCGTCCTGCTCGCGGGCCACGTGGACAAGCTGAAGGAAGCCGGTCTGCACCGCATCACGGTCAGCCTGGACACCCTGCGGGCCGACCGGTCGAAGACGCTGTCGCAGCGGGCCACGCACCCCTCGGTGCTCAAGGGCATCGCGTCGGTCGCGCCGGCCGGGTTCACCGGCACCAAGATCGACACCGTGGCGTTGAACGGCACCAACGACGACGAGCTGGTCGACCTGGTCGAGTTCGGCAGGACGGTGCCGGCCGAGGTGCGGTTCATCGAGTACATGGACGTCGGCGGCGCGACCACGTGGTCACCGGAGCGGGTGCTGTCCCGCGCGGAGATGTTGACGCGGCTGTCCGCGCACTACGGGCCGATCACCCCGCTGCCGAACGACGACGGCGCGCCAGCGGACCGGTTCGAGCTGCCGGACGGGACGACGTTCGGCATCGTGTCGTCGACGACCAGGCCGTTCTGCGCGTCCTGCGACCGCAGCCGGCTGACCGCGGACGGGCTCTGGTACCTGTGCCTGTACGCGATGGAGGGCGTGAACCTGCGCGACCCGCTGCGGGAGGGCGCGTCGAAGGCGGAGCTGGCCGCGCTGGTCACCGCGGCGTGGACGGCGCGGACCGACCGGGGGGCCGTCGACCGGCTCGCCGAGCGCGACCGCCTGCCGTTCGTGCCGCTGACCGCGCTGAAGCAGGACCCCCACCTGGAGATGCACACCCGAGGCGGCTGAGGTCGCCGCCCACCTCAGGTCCTCACGGCCCGGTCAGCGCGGCCGCCAGCCCGTGCGCTCGGCCCACCGCTCCACGCGAGCGGCGGCCTCGTCGAACCAGGGCTCCTTGGCCTCGCCGTAGTCGTCGCTGTCCTCGTCGCCCACGTACCGGGCGGAGAGCTTCCGCTTCAACGACTCGTAGTCGGCCAGCTCGTCGGGGTTAGCGGCCAGCCAGTCGGGGAACAGCAGCGCGTACCGCCAACCCGGCGAACCCTCGACACGGACGTGGACGTTCGCGATCCGGCCGGGATCCGCGCTCGCGTGCAGACGCTTCTGCCACTGGGCGGGATCCGGCGCGTGCGCCTTCGGGTTGTCCCGGGTGATCCGGTCCAGCCGGGGAAAGCCCGCCGCGGCAAGGGGTTCGGCGAGCGCGTCCGCATCCTCGATGGAGCCGACGGTCACCTGCAGGTCGATGACGTCCTTGGCCGCGAGCCCGGCCACGGCCGTCGAACCGGTGTGGTCGACGCGGCGGACCAGGTCGCCGCCGGCCAGCGCGACCCGCTCGCGCAGCCGTTTCGCCTGTGCCGGCCAGGTGGGGTCGGCCTCGGCGAGGCGCGGGCCGCCGTACCGCGCGGGCCGGTGCAGCCGGACGTTGGCCTCGTACCGGACGAGCCGGTCGGCCCACAGCGCGTCGACGACGGCCAGCACCTCGTCCGGGGTGCCGCCGTTGTCGAGCCACACGTCGGCGGCGGCACGCCGGTCGGCCTCGCCGGCCTGGGTCGCGATGCGGGCACGCGCGTCCGCCTCGGCCATGCCGCGGTGGTGAACGACCCGGTGCACCCGCACCTCCTCCGGCGCGTCGACCACCAGCACCAGGTGGTAGGCGGCCCCCATGTGCGCCTCGACCAGCAACGGCACGTCGTGCACGACGACCGCGTCGGCGGCGGCCGCGGCCATCAGCTCGGCGGTCCGGGTGCGGATGCGTGGGTGGACGATGCCGTTGAGGGTGTTCCGCGCCGACTCGTCGGTGAACACCTTCGCGGCCAGTTTCGCCCGGTCGAGGGCGCCGTCGCTGATGACCTCGTCGCCGAAGGCGGCACGCACCTCGGCCAGTCCCTCGGTTCCCGGCTCGACCACCTCGCGGGCGATCCTGTCGGCGTCGATGACCACCGCGCCATGCTCGGCCAGCCGCCCCGCGACGGTCGACTTGCCGGACCCGATCCCGCCGGTGAGGCCTACGCGCAGCATGCGGCGATTGTGTCAGTGCTTCGTGAGCGCGAAGTCGGCCACCTGCCCGAGCAGCTGCCCGGCCTGGTCCTCCCGCACCATCGTCGGGACGACCTGCACGACCACGGTGACCCGCCCCCGCCCGGCGACGAGCATCCAGCTCGCGGCGCGGATGAGCACCCCGTGCCCGTCCCCCACCACGACGTCGTTCACGCTGGCCGTGCCGCCGGCGGACCGCTCGTCGGCCACGGTCGCGGTGCGGCGTTTGCGGGCGGACTCCTCGTCGACGTAGCTGGTGAGGCCGATCCAGATGGGCGCGCCGGCCGTTGGTTGGTCGGCCGCGAGTCCGTAGTAGCAGTCGAGCCGCGCCGTGCGCCCGATGTCGTCCTGCGGCACGCCGACGATCCGCCGCACCGGCCCCGGCACGAAGTGGTGGAGCATGCGGGTGAGGTCGTCGAGGGTGGCGACGGCGTCGCAGTCGTCGGGCACGGTCCGCTCGCCGCCGGCCTTCGGCCGGCTGCTCCCGATGACGGGCACGGCAGGGCTCTCCCTCGGCGGCGCACTGTGCGTGCAGCCGCCGAGCGCCAGCGCCGCGACCAGCACGGTCAGCCCTACCCGCATCGCCCAACGGTAGGTGAAGGGCCGGCCCCGTACCGGCGACCAAGTCGACTCGTTACATGAACGGGGCCCCGGGACCGGCCACGACCGACCGGCCCCGGGGCCTTTCGGGCGCCACGGCGCCGGCGGCCGTTCCGGTACCGGTCAGCCGATGCCGACGGACTGTCGTTCGGGCTCGATCACGGCCACGACCCGCTCCTGCTCGCGCGGGTAGGACATCCCGGTGTACTTCCTGGCCAGCTCGTCGACGATCTCCCACGCCGCGTCGCCTACGAGCCATTCGACCACCCGGCCACGGATGACGACGGGCTCGAACGGGTTGTCGGCAGGCGCGATGGACAGCGCCACCCGAGGATCGCGGCGCAGGTTGCGTGCCTTGCGCGTGCCGGGACCGGTGAAGAAGACGACCCGGTCGCCGTGGGCGCCGGCGTAGACGGGCACGGTGTGCGGCGAACCGTCCGGCAGGACGGTGGCGAGGTGCGCGATCGAGGTGCCGTCGAGCACCCGGCGCACGGTGGCTTCAAGCATGTGGCCTGCTCCTTCAGCGGGTGTTCGACGCCTCATCCTGACACGAGAAGGCCCCGGCCCGGTCACGAACGACCAGGCCGGGGCCTTCTCACGCTATGAACCACAGGGTTCGAGCCACGCCGACGCAGAACCCGCCGGCCCGACTCGACCCGTTGCCAACCCGGGTGCCCCCACCACCCCGTGGGCCACGTCCGGGAACCCCGGGCCAGCCCACGGAACGGCAGGGACGTCAGCGTCAGACGCCGCCGGACAGCTTCTCCCGCAGAGCAGCCAGCTGCTCGTCGGAGGCAAGCGTCCCGCCGGACTTCGGCTTGTCGGCGCCGGCGGAGGAGTACTCGCGCTCGGTGCCCTCGACCTCCGGGCCGCCCTCGACCTCGGCAGCGGCCTCGGCCTCGGCAGCCTTCTTGACCTGGGTCATGTGCTGCTCGTAGCGCGTGTGGGCCTCGGCGTACTGCCGCTCCCACTCCTCGCGCTGCTTGTCGAAGCCTTCCTGCCACTCCTGGGTGTCCGGGTCGAAGCCCTCGGGGTAGATGTAGTTCCCCTCGGTGTCGTACTCGGCCGCCATGCCGTACTGGGTCGGGTCGAACTCGGTGTCCGGCGTGAAGCCCTCGTTCGCCTGCTTCAGGGACAGCGAGATCCGGCGACGCTCCAGGTCGATGTCGATGACCTTGACCATGACGTCGTTGCCGACCTGCACGACCTGCTCCGGGATCTCCACGTGGCGCTCGGCCAGCTCGGAGATGTGGACCAGGCCCTCGATGCCCTCGTCCACCCGGACGAACGCGCCGAACGGAACCAGCTTGGTGACCTTGCCCGGCACGATCTGGCCGATCGCGTGGGTGCGGGCGAACTGGCGCCACGGGTCTTCCTGGGTGGCCTTCAGCGACAGGGACACGCGCTCGCGCTCCATGTCGACGTCCAGCACCTCGACCGTGACCTCCTGGCCGACCTCGACGACCTCGGACGGGTGGTCGATGTGCTTCCAGGACAGCTCCGAGACGTGCACCAGACCGTCGACGCCGCCGAGGTCCACGAACGCACCGAAGTTGACGATCGAGGAGACGACACCCTTGCGGACCTGGCCGCGCTGCAGCTGGTTGAGGAACTCGCTGCGCACCTCGGACTGGGTCTGCTCCAGCCACGCACGGCGGGACAGGACCACGTTGTTGCGGTTCTTGTCCAGCTCGATGATCTTCGCCTCGAGCTCACGGCCGACGTAGGGCTGCAGGTCGCGGACACGCCGCATCTCGACGAGGGACGCCGGCAGGAAGCCGCGGAGGCCGATGTCCAGGATCAGGCCACCCTTGACCACCTCGATGACCGTGCCCTTGACCGGCTCGTCGCTCTCCTTGAGCGCCTCGATCGTGCCCCAGGCGCGCTCGTACTGCGCGCGCTTCTTGGACAGGATCAGCCGGCCTTCCTTGTCCTCCTTCTGGAGGACCAGGGCCTCGACCTCGTCACCGACCTTGACGACCTCGTTGGGATCGACGTCATGCTTGATCGACAACTCACGAGAGGGGATGACCCCCTCGGTCTTGTAGCCGATGTCGAGCAGGACCTCGTCCCGATCGACCTTAACGATGGTGCCCTCGACGATGTCACCATCGTTGAAGTACTTGATGGTCTTGTCGATGGCGGCGAGGAAGTCCTCACCCGTCCCGACGTCGTTGATCGCGACCTGCTGTCGCGGCGCGGCGGCGCTGTCGGCCGGGACGATGGTGGTGTCGGTGGACATTAGCTAGGAGGCTCCGGTACGGCTTGGTTGAGAGTTGGCGGTTGACGGATTTGCAGTTGTGGTGCGGTAGTGGCATGGTTCGCCGGGCGAGAAAGACCCCTTCGAACGAAGCCCAACATCGCCCAACGCCGCGCGACCGGATCTGATTCCCGAGATGATGAACAGACGGCAGCACGAAACCACTGCGCGGGGGTATCCTACGCGGCTCTGCATCGACCGGGCAAACCTGGTCCCGGGGGTTTTCGCACCAAGGGGGGAAGATGTCGACGGTGGAGGCGGGCGCGGACGAGGGCCCACCGCCCCAGCGGACCGCTGAGCGGGTGCTCGGCACGGTCGGCAGCGAGCGGCGCTGGGCCGGCTCGGCGGAGTCTGTCTCCGCGAACAGCGCCTGGTGGGACGCCGACGCCGACGACTACCACGTCGAGCACGGTGAGTTCCTCGGGGTCACCGACTTCGTCTGGTGCCCGGAGGCCGTGCGCGAGGAGGACGTCCACCTGCTCGGCGACGTCGCCGGCCGGGACGTGCTCGAGGTCGGCTGCGGTTCGGCGCCGTGCGCCCGCTGGCTGGCCACGCGGGGCGCGCGTGTGACCGGGCTCGACCTGTCCGCCGGCATGCTGCGGTACGCGGCCGCCGCCAACGAGGCGACCGGCATCGACGTGCCCCTGGTCCGGGCCAACGGCGAGCGGCTGCCGTTCGCGTCTGAAACGTTTGATATCGCCTGTTCGGCGTTCGGCGCGATCCCCTTCGTCGCCGACCTGCCCGGGACGTTCCGCGAGATCGCCCGCGTCCTGCGGCCGGGCGGCTCCTGGGTGTTCGCCGTGACTCACCCGATGCGGTGGATCTTCCCGGACGATCCGGGCCCGAACGGACTGCGTGTGACCGGCTCGTACTTCGACCGCACCCCGTACGTGGAGGTCGACGCCGACGGTGACGCCACCTACGTCGAGCACCACCGCACGCTGGGCGACTTCGTCCGCGCGCTCACCGGCGCCGGGCTCACGATCGAGGACCTGGTCGAGCCGGAGTGGCCGGACGGGCTCACCGAGGTGTGGGGGCAGTGGAGCCCGTTACGCGGCGAGCTGTTCCCCGGCACGGCGATCTTCGTGACCCGGCGAGCGGCGTGAGGGTGGCAGGCGGACTCCTCGATGCCCAGACCACCAGGTTCGAGCGAGTCGACCCACTGCTGCCGCCGGCCGCGTCACCGCCGGAAGGCCACGTCCTCACCGCCGCGATGGGCAACGGCGACCGGGTCGCCGGGGTGCTCTCCTACTCCAGCTTCCCGCCGGGCACCGCGACCACGCTGTGGTCCGCGCTGGAGCTGTACGAGCTGCACCCGCTGCTCGGCGCGACGGGCGGCGCCGGCATGGACGTGTTGCTGCGGGAGTGGCGGCACGCGCTGGCGCGCCGGCAGGCCGGCCAGGACTCCGCATGCCTGCTCACCTGGCCCAGCCGCGACGCGGAGGCCGCGAAACCCCTGCTCGCGCACGGTTTCGTACCACTGACGAACCTGGCCGTGCGGGTCGGCGGCGTGCCAACTCCCCCGCCGGGCCTGTCGATCCGGCTCGCCACCGCGGCCGACCTCGACGTGGTGCTGGCGCTGGAGATGGCCGAGCTGGCGTACTCGGCGCTGGTCGGCGCCGCGATCGTGCGGCCGGACGCGGAGCGGGTCAAGCGGGAGGCCCTCGCCCGCCACGTCGACCAGGGCGACCCGATCTGGCTCGCGGAACGGGACGGCGTCGTGGCCGGCGTCGCGCACTGCCGCCTGATGGACGTCACGGCGCGCGGGCTGACCGCGACCCGGCTGCGCCCCGGCCGCTGGGGCTACGTCAACTGCGTGTCCGTGGCGGAGCCGTTCCGGGGCACGGGGGTCGCCCGCGAGCTGATGGCCGTCGCACTCCATGAGCTGTACAGGCGCGGCGCTACCGGCACGTTCCTCTACTACAACCCACCCAACCCGCTCGCGTCGGTCTTCTGGGCCCGCCAGGGCTACCGGCCGCTCTGGACCAGCTGGGAGCTGCGACCCGCGACCGCCCTGCGTTAGGCGAGAACCGGCGGCGACCCCCATGCCTCTTGTAGGTGAGCGACCGAAATGGGGGTGTGGTGACCGAGACATGGTTTTCCGAGCTGTACCGCGGCAGCTACCGGCGCCTCATGCTGACCGGGTACGCGATGACCGGCGACCTCGGCGTCGCCGAGGAGATAACGCAGGAGGCGTTCACCGTCGCCTACGGCAGGCGTGGCCGCGTCCTGCGTCTGGACAACCCGGAGGCGTGGCTGCGAACGGTCGTGGTCAACCTCGCCAGGCGGCGACACCGCCGCTCGACGATGGCCGACCGGCTGCTGCGCCGCCAGTCGGCCGAGCCGCCGCCGGCCGACCTGCCGATCGGTGAGCACGTCGACCTGCATGTCGCGATCCGGCGACTCGACGAGGACCTGAGGTCCGTCCTCGTCCTCTACTACCTGGCCGACCTACCGGTGGACGAGGTCTCGGCCATCCTCGACGTCCCGGTGGGGACGGTGAAGTCGCGGCTGGCCCGCGCACGGAACGCACTGGCGGCACGCCTGGGCACGGAGGTGGACCATGTCTGATCTCGACGCTGACCTGCGCGGACTGCGGGACGAGCTGACCGCGGCGATCCCGCTGCCCGACGTCGAGCGGATCGCCGGCAGGGCCCGCACCCGGCGCAGGCTGCAGGTGGGCGCGCTCCTGGCGGTGATCGCGGTGGTGGTGGCCGTGCCCGTCGTCCATGCGCTGCCGGTCTGGCTGACCGCCGCCCGGCCGAACCCGGCGGAGACCAGCTACGTCGTGGACTTCGCCGACGCCAAGCACGGCTACGCGCTGACGAGGACGTGCGAGCGGGGCACCGAGGTCTGCACGTTCACCCTGTACCGGACCGCCGACGGCGGCGAGACCTGGCAGTCGAGGCGGTTGCCACTCGCGCCTGGGGACGGGTTCTGGGACACCATGTACGTCCTCGGGCCCGACGAGGTCACGATCGGCAAGCCGGTCGGCCCCGAGACCACGAGGATCTTCAGCACCGACGGCGGCCGGTCCTGGGGTGTCGCGAACGACCTTGCCCGGGCCGGCACGGCGCCCCTCGCTCCCGGCGGGCTGCTGACCGGCGCGTGCGGCGAGCAGCCGTACCAGTACGGCGGCTGTGATGTCGTGGGCTCGATCCGGCCCGACACCGGGCAGTTCGTCGCCGCGCCCACGCAGCCGCGGTTGGTCCCAGTTCAGGTCGGGCCGGCGCCCACCGTGACCGGCAAGTGGTGGGTGGCCGGTGTGAACGCCACCCGCGACCGGCCGGTCCTCGCGGTGAGCGCCGACGACGGCAGGACCTGGTCGACCAACGAGCTGACCGAGCCGGTGGGACGGCGCTGGGCCGTCGTCGAGGGCGACGGCGTCCTGTACGCCACGGCCGCGGACGATGCCGGAAAGGTGGCCGGTGTGTGGCGCAGCACCGACGACGGCCGGTCGTGGACCCGGACCTGGGCGGCGAAACTCAAGCCGAAAGACCCGCGCGACGACTACCTGCCAACCGGAGTCGGCCCGTTCCTGGACAGCAGGCCCATCGCCGCCGGCGACGGCAGCCTCATCCTGGCCGACATGAAGCAGACGCTGGTGAGCGACGACGAGGGTCGTACCTTCCGGCGCGACGGCGGTGCGTCCGGCTGGGTCAGTTGGACCCGCGGCGGCTACCTACGAACGAACGGCGGCTCGTTCGAGCTGTCGGCAGACGGACTGCACTGGCGGCAGTTCACGGTGGGCTAGGCGCGGGACCGGTAGCGCCCCTCCTGGGGGGAGGCGCTACCGGCCACCTGCCAGAGACGGCCGGAACTCGCCGACCTGATGCACGTGCGACGGTTTGCCGGCCAGTGCTCGCCGGACGGCGTCGAGCACCCCCGCGGAGATCTCCTCGTGGGTGAGCCAGCGCGTGCGGCCGGCGTGCCGGATGTAGCCGAGCACGACCTGCTGAGTCCGGTGGCTGTCGAGAATCGGGTCGGGACAGCCGCCGAGGGGGTGGGCCGAGGCACTGCCGTGTACCTCGACCACCGGCGCGTCGGCGGCCAGCAGCGGGGCGACCGCCCGCAGGACACTGGCCCTGACCTCGCGATGCACCCAGGCGATGAGCAGGTCGGCGGGTCCGCCGAGCGCGTCCCGCGCGGTGTCGGCGAGCGCGGCGGGCTCGGTCCAGTCGGCCTCGACCCACCGCGCGCCGTGGCTGTCGCCGTTGGTCAAGGGGTTGGCCGGACGCCGGCGGCTGGGTAGGACCAGGTACCACCCGTCGTCGAGCAGGGCGGCCGCCACGCCGGCGAGCATGCCGGTGCCACCTAGTACGAGAGCTCGACGCGCGACCATGCATCCTCCGCTGATCGGCTGGATGCCCCTCACATTAGCGGTGCGAGTCCGTTTTCACTCGCCGGTGCGGTGCGGTCAGACTGAAGACGTTGCCGGAGTCGTCACGGAAGGTGGCCTCGACCCCGTAGGGCCGCTCGGCCGGTTCCTGGAGGAAGACGACGCCACGCTCGGCGAGCTCCTGGTGGGTCTTGTGGCAGTCGTCGGTCTCGAGCACGCCCGGCCCGAGCGCTCCCTGGGCGACGAGCTGGCGGATGGTGTCGGCCTGCTCGGGACTGTTGCCCATGCGCGGGTCGGCGAGGATGAACTGGACGTCCGGCTGACGGGGAGGGCTGACGGTGAGCCACCGGAACCCCTTGCCGCCCCCGTCGAACCCGTCACCCATGACGAGGTCGTTGCCGACCTCGAAGCCGAGTTTCGCGGTGTAGAACTCCTTGGCGGAGTCCTGGTCGAGAACGTAGATACTGATGTGCGACATCCGTTGGATCATGCGCGCCACGCTAGACGTGCCGCCCCGGCGCTTGCTTGTCCGCGATTGCTGGCTTCGGCCGCGCCCAGCCCATGACGATGCAGCCGGGGATGACGGGCGGCGTGACCCGGCTCCGGTACTCGGTGGGCGAGCACCCGACCAACTCCCGGAACCGCCGGGAGAAGGACCCGAGACTGGAGAACCCGACCACCATGCAGACCTCGGTGACGGTGAGGTTGGCATGCACGAGAAGGTCCTTGGCCCGCTCGACCCGCCGCCGGCTGAGGTAGGCACGCGGGGTCTCCCCGAAGACGCCCCGAAACTCCCGAGCGAAGTGATAACGGGAGAAGCCCGCCGCGGAGGCCATGTCGTCGAGGTCGAGCGACTCGGCATAACGGGCATCCATGAGATCCCGAGCCCGCCGAAGGTGCACCACCTGATCGGTACCCACCCCGCCAACCCTAGCGAGAGGAAGGACCGGAGAGAGCGAAGGGGAGAGAGGGACAGGGGACTCAAGGCAGCAAGGCAGCAAGGCAGCAAGGCAGCAAGGCAGCAAGGCAGCAAGGCAGCAAGGCAGCAAGGCAGCAAGGCAGCAAGGCAGCAAGGCAGCAAGGCAGCAAGGCAGCAAGGCAGCAA